>Cinder_p2__coassemble_1579_pt1 | contig 24371 bp, 23 predicted proteins | sample Cinder_p2__metabat2_low_PE_019 | metagenome-assembled genome bin Cinder_p2 | reverse complement strand
CTTGCAGAGAAGGAAGTCAACCCCTTTTGTGAAATATTTTAGAAATTTCACAATCGGTTCAAACTGCCTTATCTACGGCATTTCCAAGTTCTGTTTTACGCTGTTCTCTCGAACAGCTTGCTTAGGATACCCCCTGAAGACCATCCATGTCAACCAGAAAATTCTTTTTTTGAAAAGACCGGAAATGGGGGCATGAAATACAGGTGTTTTCCCTGCCGCTCCCCGTCAGATCAGTTTCAGACAGATATGAAAAAAGGTGAAGAGTCTTTCTCTCTTCACCAGTTTGGAACAGCTGCATGCAGCTGAAAATGGTTGATTTATTTCTGTTCGGGCAGTCCGGCTTCAATACCGGCTTTGGAGAATCCAAGATAGGCAGCACCCAGCAGGCCGGAATCTTCACTCAGAGTGGATTTGCGGACGGTGACATAGGGTTTGACAGGAGCAAAGACTTTTTCCTTGACTCTGGCTTCTACATCTTCAACAAAGCCGTCGATCTTCATGGCAACGGATCCGCCGAGGATGACGATTTCAGGATCGCTCATAGCCTGAATGATAGCAATGAAGTTGGCCAGATATTCCTTGGCTTCATCCATAATCCGGGCAGCGGTCTCGTTTCCGTCTTCTGCCAGATCGTTAACTTCACCAGCGTGTTTTACATCCAGACCGGCTTCTCTGGCTCTCTTTGTAATGGCTGTACCGGAGCAGATGGCTTCTACAGCACCGGGAACCAGCTGACCCTGCTGAGGGCCGTCTTTCCACAGAATGCAGTTGGCCACTTCCTGAGCAAAGCCGTGAGCACCAATGAAAATCTCCTTATCGACGATCTGTCCGGAGCCAAGACCGGTGGAGATGGTCAGGAAATGAACGAATCTCTTGTCTCTTCCTTCACCAACAACAGCTTCTGCCAGGGCAGCCAGGTTTGCATCGTTTTCCAGATAGGCAGGAATGCCGGTGAGCTTGGTCAGCATTCCAGTCAGGTCATAACCCCACCAGGTTTCTCCCAGGTTCGGGGTGGTAATAATATTGCCATTAATCAGATCCAGTGGTCCGGGGCAGGATACGCCGATGCCTTCAATGGTTCTGTCAAAAGACTCGATGGTTGAGGCGATCTTTTTTACTGTTGCTTCCGGATTGGCAGAATCAGTACCGAACTGAATTCTCTTTTCGAGTTCCATGTTCTGGTTCACCAGGGCGACACGGGTGTTTGTTCCGCCAATATCCACGCCTACTGCATATTTCATTATAGTTGTCCTCCTGATAACGTTTTACAACCAACATTTTACCATAGAGGACCTCTGAGAAACGAGACCCCGGAAAACGATAAAAAACCGGAACAGGATTTCTGCTCCGGTACAGGACAATCTGATTATTCAACGCCAATGATAAAGGAATAAACGGGCTGTTCGCCGTTGTGGATTTCCACTTCGGCATCGCTGTGTTCTTCGACAAAGCGGCCCAGTTCTTCTGCCTGCTCTTCCGTAGCTCCTTCACCATAAATGAGGGTTACAAGCTCGGAATCATCATCCAGCATCTTTTCCAGCAGAGATTTGGCTGCTGCCATCATATCAGGCTGGCTGGTTACGATGGCCTTGCCAAAGATTCCCATGTATTCACCTGCCTGGATCTGCAGACCTTCATAGGTCGTATCCTTAATGGCATAGGTGACTTCACCGGATTTGACGTGAGCGATGGCTTCTTCCATTTCTGCCGTGTTTTCATCCACACCCACTTCCGGGTTGAACATGACACAGGCAGCCAGTCCCTGAGGAATGGTCTTGGAAGGCAGTACGCGTACATCTCTGTCTTCCATAACATCAGCAGCCTGATTGGCAGCCATGACGATATTGGAGTTATTGGGGAGAATGAACACGTGTTCACAGTTCAGTTTCTTGATGGCTTCAATGAAGTCTTCTGTGGAGGGGTTCATGGTCTGTCCACCGCTGACAACGATATTGACGCGCAGATCCTTGAACAGATCCGTAATTCCCTTTCCGGGGCTGACCGCAATGAGTCCGTACTTGCTGAATTCAGCCTTTTCAGCTTCTTCAGCCTTTTCTTCCTTGTACAGGATCTCATCATGCTGATCGGACATGTTTTCGACCTTCAGCTTCATGAAGCGGCCCTGTCTGCGGCCCATCTTGATGGCCTTGCCAGGTTCCAGGGTATGAACATGGACTTTGACAATGTCCTCATCCTGTACGCAGACAATGGAGTTGCCGATGGCAGCCAGTTCATCCTTGAAGGCACTCTCGGAGAAGTTATGGATACCCTTGTCAGAGAGCTGGAGAATGAATTCGGTACAGAATCCGTATTCACCTTCTCCTTCCACACTGGTCTGAGCCGCCTGGCCAGACTCCTGGGAAGCGTTGTCGGGTTCTACCACATGACCTTCCATGGCCTTGAGGAAACCTTCAAAAATGCACAGCAGACCAGCACCGCCGGAATCCACAACGCCTACTTCCTTGAGAACAGGAAGCAGATCCGGTGTGGTATTCAGAGAGATCAGCGCTTCATCCACCATTTTCTTCATGACCGCCAGGCAGTCTGTCACATTCTCAGTCACAGTGTAGGCATAGGTGTAGTCTGCAGCTTCACGGACAACCGTCAGAATAGTTCCTTCAACAGGACGCATAACAGCCTTGTAGGCTACGCGGCTGCCGTTGACCAGAGCATTGGCCAGATCCATGGCATCCAGTTTGTCCTTGTCTGCCACAGCCTGATAGAATCCGCGGAAAATCTGGGAAGTAATAACACCGGAGTTACCGCGTGCACCCATGAGCAGACCTCTGGAAAGCACCTTGGCAATGGCTCCGACATTGTCACTGTCTGTCTTAAGAGCTTCCTTAACACCATTGGACACAGTCAGGTACATATTGGTGCCTGTATCTCCATCGGGTACGGGGAAGACGTTCAGTGCATCTATTCTGGCCTGGTTGTTGCCCAGATCATTCATACCCGAATAGAGCATTTCCTTGAAAAGCTTACCGTCAATATATTTCATTGTTTTGACTCCTACTTCAGTACTCTGACGCCCTGTACGGTGACGTTAACGGCATCCACCTTGACTTCCAGAGTTTTTTCCAGCTCGTATTTCACGCGCTGCTGCATTCCAAGGATCACCTCGGAAAGCTTGATGCCCTGCAGGGCAATGACGAAAATATCCAGAACAAGAGAGTTGCCATCCTGTCTGACAATGACGCCTTTGCTGTAGTTTTCTCTTTTAAGAAGCTCAGCCCAGCCGTCCTTGAGCAGTTTCTGGCTGGCCATGCCGACGATTCCATAGCACTCTGTGACTGTTCCGCCGACAAGGCTGGCAACAGCATCCAGAGAAATTTCGATATTTCCGTATTCGGTTGATTTGCTGATTGGCATAGTTTGTTTCCTCCTGTTCACAAACTGACAAAGGTCAGTTTCATCGCAAACTTCGTCATCAATCATTATAGACTCTGCTGATGCAAAGTCCAAAATGCCGGGTCCCTGCTACTTCAGTTCGCGGAACCCCTGGGTTGCATCATCCCAGGCATACTGGATGTCTCCATATTTACTCATGTAGACACCCGTGCTGGGTGAGTAGTACAGCCAGCTGTAATCGCTGTCCACCCAGTCATCCACATCCACCCGCTCCGTTTCTTCCGTCTCTTCGGGCTGCTGTTCCGGAGTCTGATTCTGCAGATCATCCTGATTTTCCCCGATGCTGGGAGGTGTATCGGTATTCTGGGTGTTGTTCTGTTCTTCTTCCTTCTTCTGTCTGGCCTGTTCTTCCTGGGCCTTTTCCCAGGCCGCCTTCTGGGCTGCTTCCTTGGATTTGGCCCTTCTGGCTTCCCGCTCTTCTGCACTGGAATAGAAATCACTGCACGCAATCTTGTCGATGGTGGAGTTCTGATTATCCAGCAGCATGCAGGCATCTTCCGAGCCCAGATGACCCAGAATGCTGGCATAGTTTGTCAGCATCACCAGGTTGTCGATGGTGGTAAAGACTTCATTTCCATCCTGCATGGTCAGCCGGAACATGTTTTCATCATAGCTTTCCTTCCAGGAGAGCACTTCGGCAATCTTTTCGATCACCTGCTTGTTCAGCTGATTCGGATACTTTTTGACCGCTGCAGCCAGATCCTGCCTGTTCTGTTCACTGAGGTTGACCAGGTGAGGAACATGCATCATGGTCGAGGTTTCCGAATCGTCCTGGACCATATTGCTGCTGCCGTCGGCGAACAGGTAATAAATCTGTCCTTCATCTTCGTAGTAACCCACGATGGTCTTTTCATCCACATCAATACTGATGGTTCTGCCCTGCAGCTCCACCGTGGCAGAATCGATATAGACGTTGTCTTCCAGCTTTTTCTCCATCTCATCGGTGCTGTCCAGCCACATCCGGGTATCAGCGCTGACTCCGGCAATGGCATAGATCTGCTGAGGCGTGAAGTAGTAGTTTCCGCTGCAGCTCAGAGCCTGTATGCGGGAATCTTCACTGAGAAAATAGATGCCTCCTGCTCCAAGAGCGAAAATCAGTCCACAGAGCAGACCAGTTCTTACGGAAGTTCCTTTTCTCTTTCTTCCTTTCACTCCCAGTTGATCCTTTCCACCTCGGTGACGAGTTCCACACCGTAGACTTCTCTGGCTCTCTGCTGAATCTCTTCAATGAGAGCAGCCACATCACTGGCCAGAGCCTGGCCGTCTTCATTCACGATGAAGTTGGAATGCTTTTCACTGACTTTGGCGTGTCCCCGGCTCTGTCCGCGGTAGCCCAGAGAATCAATGATCTGCCAGGCACCCATTGGTCCTTCCGGATTGCGGAAAACCGATCCGGCACAGGGTTTGTCATAGGGCTGAGAGCTCTGTCTTCTTTCCCTGCGGGAATCCATGAGAGCCTTGATCTCTTCCATGGGCTTGGAAGTCAGCTGGAAGCGGGCGGACAGAATAATCCAGTCTCTGTGCTTCTGGAAGTCGGAATGTCTGTAGGTATAGTGCAGGTCTTCCATCTTCATCACAACGGCTTCTCCATCCCGGAGAACCAGCACGTCAATAAGGATCTCGGAAAGAGCGGAGTTGTAGGCACCCGCATTCATGAAGAGGCCACCGCCGATGGATCCGGGAATACCGGAGGCAAATTCCAGACCGGAAAGGGAGCGCTGCATGGCCTGCACGCTCAGATTGATCAGAGAACATCCTGCCTGAGCAGTCAGAATGCCTGTTTCTTCATCAAAGAGATAATTGGTAAAACTCTGCACCATGCTGATGACCACCCCGTGATAGGGCTTGTCGGCAATGAGAACATTGCTGCCTTTGCCCAGAACAAAGTAGGGGATCTTTTCCAGTTTCAGAAACTGGATGGCATCAATCAGAGTTTCAATGGAAGAGGGGATCAGGTAGTAATCGGCCTCTCCTCCGATTTTATAGGTCGTATGCTTTCTCAGAGATTCCTGGGTTCTCACCTCTCCGAAAGCTTCGAGTTTTTCTTGAAGGTTCATGGTTGTTCCTCATCTATCGTAACGGAGTCCTGCTCCGGAATTCTTCATCATCAAAGCCAGAATCAGCAGTTAAACTGCCACCATTTCTGGCACATTAAACAGTTTTCAGGTTTATCGTTTTTAGTTTTTCGTTTTCAGCTTTTGCTGTCCATCGGCTGCTGCCGTGAATTCAGGCAGTTTTCTTCTTTTCGATGACAGACTGAATCAGGTCAATCATATCCACCGCCGCACTGGGTTTTCCCATGGCTCTGGCATTGGCTGCCAGTTCTCTGCGGTTGTGTTCATTCAGAAAAGCGCTGTCGATGGCTTTTCTCAGGGTTTCCGGATTCAGATCCTTTTCTTCTATCATTTCCGCCGCGTGTCTGTCTACCAGAATCCGGGCGTTGTAGTACTGATGGTTGTTGGCTACATAGGGGGATGGAATCAGAATGGCCGGAATGCCCAGAGCGGTCAGTTCCGCCAGAGTGGTTGCCCCGGCTCTGCAGATCATGCCGTCCAGTTTGCCGTACAGTCTCATGGTATCGGCATAGGGCACTGTATGAATATCCGGCTGTCCCGGAAAGAGGTCCAGATCCTGATCATTGTCCTTGCCGCAGACATAGAGAACCTGCAGGGAAGGATCCAGATCCTTTAACGCTTCCTTCATCAGGGCATTGACGGACTCACTGCCCAGAGACCCCATAACCACGAGAATCGTCTTTTTATCCGGCTTGAGACCCAGAGAAGCAAAATAGTCTTCATCCGGTTTTGCTCTGGCTGCCAGAGTGGCTCTGGGGTTGCCCAGGAGATGGACTTTCTCCTTTGGCATGGATTCCTGCACTTTTTCGTAACAGGTAACAATGGCATCGGCTCCATTCATGGCAATCTTGTTGGCTTTGCCGGCAATGGAGTTCTGTTCATGCATGATCACAGGAATCTGCAGTTTTTCCGCTGCCAGCATCACCGGGGCGGAAACATATCCGCCAAAGCCGATGACGGCATCCGGTTTGAGTTCCTGCAGAATCTTTCTGGCCTGTTTTCTAGCCTTCAACATGAGCAGGACAGCTTTGGCCTTGTCAATGACGGATCCCGCCAGGCCTGCCGTATGCAGAGGATAGAAATCATATCCTCTGGCAGGAACCAGTTCCGCTTCCATTCGATTGTCATTGCCGATAAAGGAGACAGAAAGAGACGGGTCCTGTTCTTTCCAGATCTGCGCCAGGGCAAGAGCCGGATAGATGTGGCCGCCTGTTCCGCCGGTAACTATACAAATTTTCATAACGATCCTCTCCGTGAGTATAACACCGCACAATTGTTGAATCTGAGCCGTAAGGGCTTGCACTCTGCACCATTCACACAGTGTCGGCAAACGCCGCAGATTTTGGACAATTCTGCCGTTTTTTAACAAATTTCAGTTGTTCCGTTTTCCTGGAAAAGCCGAAAACCGGACTTTTCAGGTTATCTGTATTGTAGGAGTTCCGGGATAGTGAGGCAACGCTTACCCGCTTTCCTTCCACATTCTCCAAAAAACCCTTTCTATTGAAAAAAGCCCGGCAGGCGGGCTTCTTCAGTCTTCAGTTGTAATGTCATCGTGGTAATGCGGTTTGAGTACAGCAGTCAGTACAATTCGTTCATCGGAATGGTATCCGTAATCCAGGTTGCAGGTGGACAGAGAAATCATTTTCCGGTTGCTGCGTTCCACATCCCGGGAATACAGGGCTTCTGACACCATGGTTTCCACCACGGTATCTTCGTAATCGCCAAAGTCGGTGGTGTAGGCAGCACCCTCATCGGTGATCAGAGCCAGGGTAAAGATTTCGGCCTTGTAGTTCTGCTCCGGAGTCAGCAGCCAGAAATAAGGATGACTGTCAAAGAAAGAACGGTCTTCAAACTTGCGCAGGTCGGTGAACATGCCTCCGATGTCTACAGAGTGGCCATAGACCAGAGAGTTATCCGCACTGAAGTCGGAAGGGGCATCACAGTCCAGGAAAATGGATCCCTGACGGATGTTTTCTCCCTTGATGGAGTGGTCCAGATAATAGGAATTGTCTGATCCCTGCACCACGGGGTAGGAAATGTTGGTACCAGGCACCATGATCCAGCCTACAATATCGGGATTCTGTTCCCGCATCGCCGCCCAGTCGACGGTGAAAGTCTGGTTCTGGTCTTCTTCCTCGCCTTCCGGATCCTTCATGGGGTCCTTATCGGTCTGGATATACTGTTCCACATCCTGAGTTTCTTTCTTGATGATCTGGGTGGTATTCCAGATCTCATACAGCTTCCACGCACTGAAACAGAACACTGCTGCACAGATTACCATGAGCAATCTGTAAAGAATCTTTTTCATGTCCTCATTTTATCGATTTTGGAAGACTATGTACAGGCTTGCAGTGGTTTTCAGCTGGCTGGTATTTTACGCTTTTGTCAGAGTCTGTTTCCTTTTTTGAACAGATCACCGCTCTCTCTATATAAAAAGCACCCTTTCGGGTGCTCTTGTGACCAGAATCAGAGCTGACCGCTTCTTCTGACTGGCAGAGACAGAAGAATGTGACAGCTTCCGGGTTCAGGATCTTACTTGCTCAGTTTGGAGGCAGCTGCTTCGTCAACGATAACAACTACATCGGGGTGGTTCTGCAGAACAGAAGCGGGGCAGGCGGGATCAACGGGTCCTTCTACCATGGCTTTGACAGCATCTGCCTTGGCTTCGCCGTTGGCAACCAGCAGAATTTTCTTGGCATCCATAACAGTGCCGATACCCTGGGTAATGGCATGTGTGGGAACCTTGTTGATGTCGTTGTCGAAGAAACGCTTGTTGGCATTTCTGGTGCTTTCTGTCAGTTCAACGATGTGAGTTCTTTCATCGAAGGGTGTGCCGGGTTCGTTGAAACCGATGTGGCCGTTCTGACCGATGCCCAGCAGCTGGATATCGACGCCCTTCACCTGATCATCGTATTCCTTGGCAGCTTCAGCATTGTTGCCATAGGGAACGTGAGTGTTGGCGGGATCGATGTCGATGTGTTTGAACAGATGATCGTTCATGAATGTGTAGTAGGACTGGGGATCGTTGCGGTCGATGTCTACATACTCATCCAGGTTGTAGGTCTTCACATCCTTGTAGGATGTTCCGTTTTCCTTGTAGTCCTTAACCATTTCGGCATACAGTCCTTCGGGGCTGCTTCCGGTAGCCAGGCCCAGAACGGCAGCAGGGTTGTTGTCCAGAACCTCTTTCATGACTTTGAAAGCTTCTTTGGAAAGCTCATCATAGTCTTTTGTGATAATAACTTTCATAATTTCCTCCTTGAAAATCATTCTTTCCTTTACAGTATAGCACTGAGCAACAGACGGGAAAACATCCCTGTAACCGTTGTCGAGTCATTCAAGTTTTCTTGTCGCGTGCCGGCTCCCCCTTTTTTCCCGGCTGCCAGCTGCGAATCCGGTCATCAAAAAGTCCGGCATCAGAACCGGACAGATTTCAGTTATTACATCTTTTAAAAGTGATGGAATGATCATGGAAATCAGAAGCCGGTTCCCACTCTTCCCTCTTCTTACAAACGGTGGATGTAGTGACCAATTTCTTTTCCAAAGTAGGCGTTCATCACCTGGTAGTATTCTTCAAAGGTCACGGGATGGTCAGTGCTCATCAGTTCCATGCGGACGCCAAACAGATTGAAGTCACAGCCGCAGTCATGGAAATGGTTGCGCAGATAGAAATTCTTTCTGCGGTGGGCTATTTCATCTTCATTGTCCCGGGTGGTTTCGATTTCTACAATAATCGGCTTGTCTCCGTAATGCTCATCCAGCCAGGCCAGAATCCAGGCTCCTGTGCCGTGGTTTCTCATGGAAGGATGGACGGCCAGATAGTCCAGAACATTCAGGGGTTCTCCCAGGATGACATAAGCCAGACCGGCCAGTCTGCCATCAGCCGAGATGGTCCAGGCTTCCATGATGCCCTGCTCGACTCCTTTTTCAATCATCTCAAAGGGTTTTCTCTCGGAGTCCGGAAAGGAGTCATGATAGAGCTGGCGGATTTCCGGATAGAGCGGATCATTCCGGCTCAGGCTGGCAACCTCCAGTTCCAGTTCATTTTTATTGTCTGTCTTCTGATCTGATATTTTCTGTTTCATTCTTATCATCCTTTCTGCAGGTCTCCCCTGCCTGCGCTTCCTGTCAGTGTAACAGAGTTTTTCATTTCCCTGCCCGTTTCAGAGGCAGGATGGTGAACGGCTCCAGGACGGGAAGCCTGATATACAAGAAAAAAGCTGCCTTCGGGCAGCAGCGGAACTCAGAGATCAGCGAACTCGAGAACGACGATATTCTTCGTCAGCACGTCGGTGTACTGGATGGTTTTCAGATTGGAATAACCATGGCTGTTTTCCAGAACCTCGAACGTGTAGGGGTAAATGGCGTTGATGGTAACGGGTTCGTTGGTCAGGCTGATCTTGGGGTGGGTGTAGGACACATTCAAATGAATGTTGGGGTTGGTCTCGTAAAGCTTTTCGATTTTGTTCTTGATACTCTGAATCGTAGTGTTCATAAAGTCCTCCTGTTCTGGCTTTGAAACACCTTCAAAACCGGATCATGAAGCATCTCCAGGTTTCGGAAAGTTAGTCTCTATTCACTATGCTTTAAGTATAGCACATTTTTAGCTGTCTGATATGAAATTTATTTTTTAATATCTATTTTTAGAAATAGCTCTATGCTTTCCACCTTTTACCCGGAACAAAATCGGCATCAGATGACCTTTCTGTCTGGCCTTTTTATTGCTGTTCAGCCATCTTTTTCCTTTTGTTTTTCGCAGCCGGATCTTCCAGTCCTTCGATCTGACCGGCTGCAGCAGCCCACAGATACAGGCACGCCGTGCTTCCATAAGGAGAAAATCTTTCCCGGTAGGCTTCGAACAGTTTTCGGTCAATGGATTCCAGACCATAGACCATGCGCAGTCCCCTGATGATTCCCGCATCCCGGAAGCTGAACACATCAGGTCTCTGCAGGCAGAAGAGAAGAATCATTTCGGCCGTCCACTCCCCCACCCCCTGAAGAGAGCAGAGTGTTTTGACAGCTTCTTCATCCGGCTTGGATGCAACAGCATCCAGATGGAAGGTGTCTTGCACGATCTGTCTGGCCAGAGACTGAATATAACCGGCTTTTCGTAAAGACATCCCGCAGGATTTCAGGTCCTGCTCTGAAACTTCCAGAATTCTTTCCGGTGTCACTTCGCCCAGCAGATTCTGCAGGCGCATCCAGATGGCTGCCTGGGCGGCGTTGGAAATCTGCTGGGCAATCATCTGATGGACAATGGAAGAAAACAGATCCGGATCCAGCTCTCTGCGGATCACTCCAACGGAATCAATGAGCGCTGCCATTTTGGGATCCCTGCTTTTCAGAACCTCCATAGATTCTTTCGAACACTCAAAATACTCTGTCATCGGCTTTTCTCCTTTTCCTCTATTTTATAAGGCATTTTCTCCAGAGCTGTGCCGGAACGGCGGCACGCCCATCCGGGAACAATTCTCTCAAATCCCATTGAACTCTCTGCACAGTAGATTTATGCTGAATAAAAGAACAGCCGTATTACAGAAAGAAAGGTGAATTTCATGGCATGTCAGGAAGAATTGTTTTACTACGGTCTCTGTCCGGATCTGAATGAACTGGCAGAAGAACTGGCTAAGGCCATCAATGGCCAGGTACGCGTCATCAAAGAATATAAGATGGCAGAGCAGACCTGTGCCATGATCGTCCTGGACAAATATTTCAAGCGGTCCGCCTCTTCCACTTCCCTGTCCCTTTTCCTGGTCTGCACCCCGCAGGGCACCGCTCTGAGCATGACCCCGGCAGCCGGAGCCGTCACTCTGTACAGGCCAACGGATTATGGTACGGAAAACGATCTGACCCATCAGGCTCTTGAAGCGCTCAAAGAACGGGGCTGGATGAATTTGCAGGGTTCCATACCGGAAAACCGCCTGCCCAATGAGCAGCAGGCTTCTTAGCAAACCTGATCCCCAACGCACCAGCACCAAAAAACACGGCTTCAGAATGGGAATATCCCGGTTCTGAAGCCGTGTTTTGCTTTTGATCAGTCAAAAGAACCCGAAGGTTCTGCTGTCTGCCGTTTTCTGATCCGCATGGGCGGAGCGGAAACCCACAGAACGCTGCCAATCACAATGGCTGCTCCCAATAGAGACAGGGATGTCAGCCGTTCGTAACCGGCCATGGCGACCAGCAGAGGGTTGAGCACAGGTTCCAGTCCGGTAACCAGACTGGCCTGCAGAGGTGTAATCAGTGCTGTACCCAGGGAGAAGAACAGGTAGGCAAATCCCACCTGGAATGCGCCCAGCCACAGGACGGAGAGCACATTCTGCAGATCCCAGGAACAGGACAGGCTGAAGGGAGAGAAGCACAGAAAGCCGATGATCTGTCCGATGAAGACAGAGGACAGGGCATCGCCGCCCTTCATGGAATTGATCATGAACAGGATGCCGTAGAACAGTCCGGAAGCCAGAGCCAGAAGATTGCCGGCCATGCTGCCGGAAGACAGGGAATCACAGAAGAAGCAGAGGATGCCTGCGCAGATGAAGATCATTCCCAGAATTTCCTTCCGTGCTGGCCGTTTGTGAAAGAAGATCAGGTTGATCAGGGTAATCCACAAAGGACAGGTGAACTGCAGCACGATCACATTGCCCGCTGCTGTCAGCTTGTTGGCAGCCACAAACAGAGTGGTCATGATCACATAGGAAGCAGCTCCCAGAACAACGGTTCTGTTCAGCACGATTTTTCTGTGGGTGCATAACATGAAGGTGCCGATAACCACCGCGCCAAACAGGGAGCGGATGCCGTTGAGTGCCAGCGCATTCCAGTTGGTCCACTTCAGCACCAGGCCTCCCGTGGCAAAAAACAGAGCTGCCAGCACCATGTAAAACACCCCAAGGCGGTTGGCCCTGGATCCTGCGGGCTGACTCATGATACAGCTCCTTCCCCGGCTGCCTTTCCGGCAGCACAATCCTCTTTGCAGAGAACCTGCAGGGCAGCCAGCAGACCTTCTTTCATGGTTTCCAGAGACATGGAGGGTGTTCCATTGGGTCTGGCTGCCGCCTGGCTCACCAGCCAGGGTACGTGAAGAAAGCCGCCCAGACTGTCCGGAGCCGTTCTTCTCTGCTCTTCCAGCAGACTGTAGAGCAGACAGTTGCATACGTAGGTGCCTGCGCTGTAGGAAACAAAGGCAGGAATGCCTGCCTGGCGGGCCGCAGCAGCCATGTCTTCCACTGGCAGTGTCGCAAACAGCCCGTCTGGTGCACCAGCCACCACGGGAGTTCCCGCCGGCTGCTGGCCGTCGTTGTCCCGGATGGAGGCCGCTTCATAATTGATGCCTACTTTTTCAAAAGTCAGGGCACTTCTTCCCCCGGCCTGCCCGATACACAGCACGCCATCGGGCTGCAGTTCTTCCATTCTGGCCTTCAGCAGCGGCCAGGCTCCTTCAAAGGAGACCGGCAGAATAATGGTGTGAATGGTCAGATCGCCATCGTGTTCCGGCAGACTCTCCACCAGCAGCTGGGCCGGATTGATGGTCTGATCTCCAAAGGGCTCAAATCCGCTGACCAGCAGGGTGAACGGTCTGCGGGATGAGAGGCCCGTACGGGATGAATTCATCAGGATCCCTCCTTCTTTTCTTCTCCTGGAATGAATGTTTGTTTTCTGGCATGAACAAAAGGCTGCAGAGGCAGCCCGTTGTTCAACAAAGGGTTCAGGCAGGCTGAACCACATTGACCGGATGGCCATCCAGCCAGTTCTGCAGATTGTCATAGACAATATCTGCCCGGATCTTCATGGATTCTTCCGAATCAAATCCCATATGGGGTGTGAGCAGAACATGAGGAGCCTTCAGGATGGGGCTGTCTGCAGGCAGGGGTGGTTCCTGGTCAAAGACATCCAGTGCCGCACCGGCAATCCGGTTTTCTTCCAGCGCTTTCACCAGAGCATCCGTATCCACAACAGGTCCTCTGGCAGTATTGATCAGAAAAGCGGTGGGTTTCATCATGGCCAGTTCCTTTTCCCCAATGAGATGGCGGGTGGAATCCGTCAGCGGCGTATGCAGGCTCACCAGATCGGACCGGGAAAGCAGTTCTTCCAGAGAAACCATTTCATCAAAGGCCGGATTGACTCTGCCGGATCGGTTATGACCGATGACTCTGGCTCCCAGAGCCTTGAAATACTCGGCTGTTCTGGTCCCGATATGGCCGGGGCCGACAATGCCAACGGTCTTGCCCTGAATGAGCCGGCCGCGCAGTCCCTGTTTGGTTTTGCCGGCTGCTCCGGCCTGTTCCAGAGCCGGCAGTTTTCTGAGGAGTTCAATGCCAAAGGCCAGGCACAGTTCAGCCACGCTTTCTGTGGCATAGCCGGACGCATTGGAAATCACGATGCCTTTGTCTGCCGCTTCACGGACTGGAACATGATCCGTTCCGGTAAAGGCAACATCAATGAATTTCAGATGATCAGCCTGTTCGATGGCTTTCCAGGGCAGGGGCATATTGGCCAGAATAATGGCATCCGCCTCAGCGGTTTCCCGGGCAAGCTGATCCACGTCTGTGGTTTTTTCATAAATGGTCAGAGTGTGACCCTGGCCAGCCAGTTTTTCCTTCCACTCTTCCATGACGGAAGAAGGCACAGCCAGATCTTCAAGAAGTACGATATGCATAGGGATCTATTCTCCTTCTATTCGTTTTCCATCCTGGTTTGGTGCAGATGGAACGAAAGCGGGAAGCGCCGGGCTTCCCGCTGTGGTGTGTTTTTGAATCGGAAACGGAAAAGCTAGTCTTCTCCATTCCAGCAGTAGGTGCACAGCTTGCACTTGTCCAGACCGATGGAGTCGATCATGTCATCCAGACGGTGGTAGCGCAGGGTGGTGAATCCGGATCTTTCGCGGATGCGTTCCACCATTCTGGCGTATTCCGGAGAATCGGGATCCGCATATTTTCTCAGAGTTTCACCGGATACGTCATCGCCTTCCAGTTCCCGGATCACTTTGCGGGTGATCAGTTCCATTTCAGAACTGGAGCGGGAGAAGTTCAGGAATTTGCATCCGAACATAATAGGAGGACACGCGGGACGCACATGGACTTCTCTGGCGCCGGAGCTGTACAGGAATTCGGTTGTTTCACCCAGCTGGGTGCCGCGGACGATGGAGTCATCGATCAGCAGCAAAGACTTGCCGGCAATCAGTTCAGCGACTGGAATCAGCTTCATCTTGGCGATGCGGTTGCGCTGTGCCTGGGTTGTGGGCATGAAGGATCTGGGCCAGGTGGGTGTGTATTTAATGAATGGCCTTGAGAATGGAATGCCGGTGGCATTGGAATAACCCACCGCATGGGCAATACCGGAATCCGGTACACCTGCCACATTGTCCACCTGAATGGAGTTGTCATCACGCCGAGCCAGGATTTCACCGCAGCGGTTTCTCATGACTTCCACGTTGACGCCTTCATAGGTGGATGTGGGATAGCCGTAGTACACCCAGAGGAAGGAGCAGATGCGCATCTTGTCTCCGGGTTCCTTGAGAACCACCAGTTCATCGGGGGTAATCAGGTCAATTTCTCCGGGTCCCATGTCCTTGACATAGGTAAAGCCCAGATTCAGGAAGGCACTGCTTTCAAAGGTCACGCAATAGCCATCCTGTTTATGACCGATGATGATGGGAGTCCGTCCCACCTTGTCACGGCTGGCATAAATGCCATGGTCAGTCAGAATCAGAACGGACAGAGAACCGTCCACCCGTTCCTGCAGATAACTCAGACCTTCGGTAATGGAGTCTTTCTGGTTAATGACTGCTGCAGCCAGTTCTGTCGGGTTGATGCCGCCTGCCCCCATTTCCATGAAATGACTTCTGACGTTGGAGAAACATTCGTCTTTCAGTTCTTCCATGTTGTTGATCTTGCCCACCGTGGAAATCGCAAAGGTTCCCAGATGGGATGTCAGCAGCAGAGGCTGCGATTCAAAATCAGAAATGCACCCAATCCCCAGATTGCCGCGCATTTTTTCCAGATCCTGATCGAACTTGGTTCTGAAGGGAGAATTCTGGATGTTATGGATTGCCTTGGAGAACCCATAGTCTTTACCATAGACCACCATTCCGGCTCTTCTTGTTCCCAGATGGGAGTGATAGTCGACACCAAAGAAGAGATCCAGGACGCAGTCTGTATTCAGTGCTGTTCCAAAAAAGCCACTCATTCATATCACCTCTCTAAAAACAGAATCATTGTAACAGCATTGAAACGGGCCGAACGAAATTCTTTCAAAATTGCTCCTAATTTCAGTGCTTTTCAATCTGTACGGAAAAAAGGTAAATGGTGCAAAAAATGGCTGGTTTCCTTTTGGTGTACACCGCCTGTCCGGACTTCCGCCACCGTTTTTTCCTGCAGTTTGCACGGTGGTCTGCGCATTTATCACTGATAAATTTTTCAGTGCGTCCTGCCTTTTCGATTTTTTTGAAAATTCCCTGTTGACTTTGGCAGGCGTGTTCGTTTAAATAGTGTGCGTACGAACGGATTGTTACTGAGTCATATCAGGCTATACCTGCTGTACATGCGAAAACTCAAGAAAGTTATAAATTTCTACAGTTATTTTCGTATGTGTGCCGGTATAGCCTTTTTTTCTTGATTCAGCATCGGCAGAAAGGAAGTGAACAGCATGAAGGTCGAAAAGGTCATTAACAACAACCTGGTCCGCTCTCGAGATTCCCACAACCGGGAAATCCTGGTCATGGGAAGCGGACTGGGCTTCAAAAAGAAACCCGGAGACGAAATTGACAGTGCCAGGGTGGAAAAGGTGTATCACCTGGACACCCCCGGAGAACAGCAGGACATGGAGATTATTCTGGCCAGAGCTCCCCTGGAAGTTCTGCAGGCGGTCAATGAAATCGTGGCCTACGGAAAGAACAGTCTGCACACCGAACTGGGTGACGGACTGACTCTCAGCCTGGCTGATCACATTTCCTTTGCCCTCACGCGGCACCGGGAAGGTCTGGATCTCCAGAACGCCCTGCTTGGAGAACTCCGTTCTTTTTATCCCCATGAGTACTCCATCGGAAAGACTGCTCTGCAGATCATCCAGAAATATACGGGAGAACTGCTGCCGGAAGATGAAGCGGGCTTTATCGCTCTGCACTTTATCAACGTCACCAGTCAGATGAACTCCATGTCGGAAACCAACGAAATGATGCAGCTGATCCGGAAGATCCTGTCCCTGGTGGAATATGACTGCCAGATCCAGCTGGACCGGGGGTCCATTGCCTACGAACGGTTTGTGACCCATCTGAAGTATTTTTCCAGAAGGCTGTTTTCCGAAAAGCAGGAGGAGGTCTCCCAGACCGATCCGGGTCTGTATCAGATGATCAAGACCAGCTACCGGAAAGCCTATCTCTGTGCCCTCAAGGTGGCCAATCTCACCCGCACCGAATACGGCATGCAGCTTTCAGATGAAGAACTCATCTACCTCTCGATTCACATCAATCGTCTGATTGATCTCTTTCACAAAAACAACCGCAAGGATTAATGCATAAACAGGAAAGGAAAAGAATATGAACTATCAGGAACTTGGAAACAGGATTCTTGGTCTGGTCGGCGGCCCTGACAACGTCACCGGTCTGACTCATTGTGCGACCAGGCTTCGATTCAACCTGCGAGACGAAAGCCTCGCCAAAACCGATGAACTCAAGGAAACCCCCGGTGTCCTGGGTGTGGTACAGAGCGGCGGCCAGTACCAGATCATCATCGGCAACGACGTCAACCACGTTTACAAACCCATTGTTGAACAGTGTCATCTCAATCAGGGCAGTGCCCCGGAACCCGAAGAAAAGAAGGGACTTGGCAGCCGCCTGATCGACACCATCACCGGCATCTTCACTCCGGTGCTGCCAGCGATCACGGCAGCCGGTATGATCAAGGCCGTTCTGGCTTTGTGCAATGCCTTTGGCTGGCTGACCCCGGCTTCTGAAACCTATCAGATCATCAATGTTATGGCCGATGCGGCTTTCTACTTCCTGCCCATACTGCTGGCCAACTCCGCAGCCAAGAAATTTGACTGCAACCCCTATATCGCCATGTTATTAGGCGGGATTCTGCTTCATCCCAGCTTTGTCTCCATGGTCTCCGCAGCAAAGGAAGCTCAGACAACCATCCACTTCCTCGGACTGCCTGTCTACAACGCTTCCTACTCCAGCTCTGTCATCCCCATCATTCTGATTGTGCTGCTGCAGAGCTATGTGGAACCGCTGGCTGATAAAATCAGCCCCAAATCCATCAAGTTCTTTACCAAACCGCTGATCACCGTGCTGGTGACCGGCACCCTCGGACTGCTGGTTCTGGGTCCCATCGGGTACATCATCGCGTCCTGGATTGCGGATGGCATCAACCTGCTGAATACATATGCCAGCTGGCTGGTTCCCCTGGTGCTGGGTGGTCTGTTTCCTCTGCTGGTTATGACCGGAACCCACTATGGCATCATCCCCATCGGCATCAACAACCGTATGACCACCGGCTTCGATACCATCGTGCATCCTGCCAACCTGGCTTCCAACATTGCCCAGGGTGCTTCTTCCTTTGCGGTGGCTCTGAAAACCAAAAAGGAAAAAGTCCGCGAGCTGGGGTATTCCGCCGGTATTACCGCTGTCTGCGGCATCACCGAACCCGCTCTCTACGGGATCAACATGCGCTATAAAACCCCTCTGATCGCAGCCTGCATCGGTGGTGCCTGCGGTGGTCTGTATGCAGGCCTGATGGCTGTTCGCAACTACGCCGGAGGATCTCCCGGACTGATGACTCTGCCCGGCTATATCGGCGAGCGCGGCTTCTACGATCTGATCCATGCCTGCATCGGAGCAGCCATTGCCTTTGTCGTTTCCTTTGTTCTGACCTACATCCTGTTCAAGGATGAAGATGAAGGCCTCAAGGCTGCTGCCGGTGAAGAGACCAAAAAGGAAAAGAAAGAAGAAAAACACGAATCCGTTCTGAAGGAAACCGCTGTGGATCTGGCTTCTCCTGTCAGCGGCAGACTCGTTCCTCTCAGTGAAGTCAACGATCCTACCTTTGCCCAGGAAATTCTGGGAAAAGGTTTTGCCATCATCCCCGAAAACGGACACTTCGTATCTCCTGTCAAAGGAGAGGTGGTCATGGTATTCAACACCGAACATACCATCGGTCTGCGCTCCGACAATGGCGCTGAAATCCTGATCCATGTGGGTCTGGATACCGTCAACCTCAATGGCAAACACTATCACGCTCTGGTGAAAGCCGGCGATCACGTCGAAGTGGGAACTCCCATTCTGGATGTGGAACTGGATGAAGTCATTGGAGCCGGTTACGATGTAGTCACACCGGTGATCGTAACCAACATCAATGAATTCCCTGATGTTCTGTCCTCTGCTCCTGGTCAGATTCAGGCTGGCGATCCTGCCGCCAAGGCATTTCGCTGATTGATTCCTGTCTGCAGGTCTGTGTGCCTGCAGACATTTTTTGAAAAGAAAGAAGGTACTGAACCATGAGTTTTCCAAAAGATTTTTTATGGGGTGGCGCAACAGCTGCCAACCAGGTTGAAGGCGGCTGGAATGAAGGCGGCCGCGGGCTGGCCAATGTCGATGTCATCCCCTGGGGTCCGGACCGCAGAAAAGCTATGAGCGGCACCGCCGGTCTGGAAGGACTGGATCCGGATCATTTCTATCCTGGTCTGGAAGCAGTAGATTTCTATCATCACTACAGGGAAGACATTGCCCTCTTTGCCGAGATGGGATTCAAGGTGTTCCGCATGTCCATCGCCTGGAGCCGGATTTTCCCCAACGGAGATGAAGAGACTCCCAATGAGGAAGGTCTGCAGTTTTACGAAAATGTATTCAAAGAACTTCAGAAACATGGCATTGAACCTCTGGTGACCATCACCCACTTTGACTGTCCCATGCATCTGATCAAAAAATACGGAGGGTGGAAGAATCCCATTCTCATTGAGTTCTATAAAAGACTCTGCACCGTGCTGTTCACCCGCTTCAGCCCCTTTGTGAAATGGTGGCTGACCTTTAATGAAATCAACATGATTCTCCATCTGCCCTTCATGGGAGCCGGCCTGGAATTTGAAGAAGGAGAAGACCAGGAAAAGGCGAAATATCTGGCAGCTCACAATGAGCTGCTGGCCAGTGCCTGGGCAGTGAAGATCGGACATGAGATCAATCCGGAAAACCAGATCGGCTGCATGGTTGCTGCAGGAGAATTCTATCCCTACTGCCCCATGCCGGAAGATGTCTTCCTGGCTCAGGAAAAGGAACGGGAAAACCTGCTGTTCATCGACGTTCAGTCCAGAGGCGAATATCCTCCCTTTGCCAGAAAGATGTTTGAACGCATGGGACTGGATCTGGGCATGACCGAAGAACAGGAAAAGCTGCTGAAAGAGAATACTGTGGATTTCATCAGCTTCTCCTACTACACAACCCGCTGCGTTTCCACCAGATCTGATGCAGGAGAACAGGTGGGCAACGCCTTCAAGGGCGTCCGTAATCCCTACCTCAAAGCCAGTGACTGGGGATGGGCTATTGATCCCCTGGGACTGCGCACCACCATGAACTCCCTGTATGACCGCTATCAGAAGCCTCTGTTTATTGTCGAAAATGGACTGGGCGCAAAGGATGAACTGGTTCTGGATGAAAACGGACAGGAAACAGTCAACGATGATTACCGCATTGATTATCTGAAGGCTCACATTCAGGCCATGAAGGATGCGGTGGAACTGGATGGTGTTCCCCTGCTGGGCTATACATCCTGGGGCTGCATTGATCTGGTCAGTGCTTCCACAGGTGAAATGAGTAAGCGTTATGGCTTTATCTATGTAGACCGGGATGATCAGGGCAGAGGAACTTTGAAAAGAACAAAGAAGAAATCCTTTGACTGGTATAAAAAGGTGATTGCCTCCAATGGCGAAGACCTCTCAAACAACTGATTGACAGACGCGAAAACAGCAGCCTGATCCGGACTGCTGTTTTTTTGAGCAAACAATGGAAATGAATGGATTCAGGAAAACGGAGAGAGTAATCTCTGACCCGGTCCGGATCCGAACCGAATGAGCAAAGATCTCATCGTCTGGTTTGGATACACGCAGACATGAAAAAAAGAGACCCTTTCGGATCTCTTCTTTTTGGTTTTGTGGTTTATCCAACAGTCCAGGGTACGGGTACCAGAGGTGTGTAACCAGAGCCCAGGATACCAAATGCAGCTGCAACGATGCCGATAACAACGAGCAGGAGGATACATTTGATAGGAGTCCAGCCTTTTTTCAGCAGTGCATACATGAGCAGAGTCAGCAGCAGAGGAATCAGCATGGGCAGGATTTTGTCCAGGTAAGTCTGGAGAACTACAGGGTTTTCACCATTGGCGAAGATAATACCTGTGGAAGTAGCACCATAGTTAGCTGTCAGAGCACCTACAACGAATACACCCAGGATAGCGGCTGCACGTGTGAACTCTTTAGCATTTGCGGTCAGCATCTTAACTGCATCCAGACCTAAGTTGTAGGACCAGTACATGAGGACATAACGCAGAATCATTTCAACGCCGAAGGCGATGATGAAGTACATGATTGGACCAACCATGTTGCCGTCGATAGCCATACCGGCTGTCATACCAGCAATGATTGGGATCAGGGTAAACCAGAAGATAGCGTCACCAATACCGCCCAGAGGAGCGGCAGTGGAGATACGTACGGCACGGATAGTCTGAATATCCATTTTTTCCTGTTCCATGGAAAGAACGATACCCATAACGAATGTACAAATGAATGGGTGAGTGTTCAGGAAGTCCAGGTTCTGAGCCATGGACATGGACAGGTCAGTTTTGTTTGTGTGAATCTTCTTCAGACCAGGCATCATTGACCACAGCCAACCAATAGCCTGCATACGCTCGTAGTTGAAGCAGATCTGCAGGTTGCAGGAACGCCATACCATCTTGTTCAGAGTAGCGTTGTCCAGACGTGGTGCAGGAGTCAGATCAGTATAACTGGTCAGGTTCTGAAGGTTCAGATCTTTAGTATCATTAGATGCCATCAGAGAATCCTCCTAAGCCAGCGTTAGCTGCAGCTTCTTTAATGTTGATAGATGTGAAGTAGTTGTTCATAGCGATTCCGACACCGATGAAGGCGATCAGAACCAGAGTAGCGGAAGCCAGTGCTTCGATGTTTCCAATAACCAGAGCCATTGCGAAACCGGACAGGTAATAGCCCCACATGTCGTTGGAGATCATGATTTTCAGCAGTACGCCGAATCCGACGTAACGCATCATACCACCGGCAACACCAAGGCCGCCCATGAACCAGGAAGCGTCCTGAGACAGAGCTTCCAGCTGAGGAGCGATAGCTTCACCGCCCAGGTAAGCCAGAACGGAAATGACAGCGAACAGGCCGCCCAGCAGGATAACGTCTGCGATGATGGGTTTGTTCAGATCTTTTTCGGAAGCTTTAGCAGCAGCGTCATCAGCCCAAGCGTTGAATGTGGATGCGATGGAGAAGATGATTGTTACTACATAAGTACCGAAGGTGGAGAAGATAACTGCTGCACCGAGAGCAGAATTTACGTCCATTCCGGATTTAACGGCGAAGATCATGGCTACAACAGCACCGATAACGGCGTTAGCGGGCTGTGCACCACCTACAGGCATGGAACCGATCATCATCAGTTCGTATGTTCCACCTACTACCAGACCAGTGTTAACATCACCCAGGATGGCACCAATGATCGGGCAGGCACAGATGGGACGATACAAGATCTCTGTGAGAGAGAACTGGTCAATCGCAAAGATGAACGTTACGATTGCCAATAATACGACTTGCATAATTTTCTCCTTTTTCTGTGTTTACGCGAAAAGTTTGTTGATGTCTTCTTTTTCTGTGGTTGGTGTTCTCTGGATTTCCAGAGTTACACCCAGATCCTGCAGCTTTTTGAAGGCTGCGACATCGTTGTCGTCAACTGCTACGGAAGTAGCGACCTGACGTTTGCCTTCATGCATATGCATGTTGCCGATGTTTACTTTCTTGATGGGTACACCTTTTTCCACCAGAGTAAGGACATCCTGTGGCTTGTCACATATAATGAAGATTTTCTGTGCCGGACTGGCCTTGCCAATAATTGCGGCGGTCTTGTCGAGGCTGAAGTAACGTGTCTGCGCATAGGCAGGTGCAGCCATGTTCATCAGGCCCTGACGGAAAGTATCACCAGCAACAGCGTCATTGGCAACGAGGAGCAGGTTGGCTCCAACGGTTCCGGACCACTGAGTAGCTACCTGTCCGTGAATCAGACGTTCATCGATACGAACAGCAACAATATTAGGTGTGGGCATTCTTCTAAGATCTCTCCTTTCTTCCAAGCTTGCTTCAATATTGAAAGCACTCTCTTTGCGAGTATTATAAACAGAAATTTTCCGAATTCTTTTACACAAATTGCGTCTATGTTTGCACAATTTAGTACATTTCCAAAATTCGTTGGATAATTTCACAAATTTTTCGTTGAATCTCTCTATATTTTTCCTACAATGTCTACCAGGAGACCATAAAGGACCACATATTATGTTAAAAAGGACAACAAATTATCTGTTCCAGCCTTACGGTGATATCCTCTATTCCCTGCCTCATTCTCTTGAGGAAGACCCGGACTATTCGGCCAATGTTCTGGAGCTGACATCGAAAACTTTCGACACCAGCTACGTCTCGAACAGCCCGGTCTACATTTCCTGTGAAAGAGGAATCGTTCTGCTGGCAGTTTCGGATGACGGGGAAAATTTCGAACGGTTTGTCGTGCACCGGCACGTCAAACTGCATCCTCACGTCTATTTCAACTTTGCTTCGATTTCGGAGTCGTCCAGCATTCTGATGAACTGCATCAGCACGGACATCTCCCAGAAAGCAGTCGCTGCACCCTTTGAATTCCAGCCGACAGTTTCAAGACTGCATGTCAATGAAATTCTGACCACCTATTTCCAGGTCAGGAAAGGCAACTATGTCTTCCCGGGTGAAGCCCATCCGTATTACGAGCTGATCTACGTGGATCACGGCAATCTGGAGATGACTCTGGAAGGTGTTCCCTACTCCCTGGAAAAATACGATCTGATTCTGTACTATCCCAATCAGTTTCATACCCAGTTCACCAGGGAAGATCAGAACTGTTCCTACCTGACCATTATTTTCAGCATGGAGGATGAAATTGATGATTCCATGAAGAACCGGATCTTCCATGCGCGCAAGGACATCTATTCCGTTCTGTGCCGGTTCATGAAGGCCGTCCAGACGGAAGACTACCTGAATCAGGAGCTTTCCATCTTGTACCTCAAGGAAATCCTGATTCTGCTGCATCAGTTCGACTTCAAGGAAGAAGAAGACGCCAGTGCCAATCCCATGCAGCAGCATTATGAAAACACGCTGCTCAACGAGATTCTCGTCTACATCAACAACAACATCTACAATGCCTTCACCGTGGAGGATCTGTGTGCCAAGTTCAGCATTTCCCGCTCAACGCTGCAGAATCTGTTCAGGACCAACATCCACATTTCGCCCAAGCAGTACATCTCCAACCTGAAGCTGTCTCAGGCGAAGATTCTGATTCAGGAACACAAGCGGACCATCTCCGAAATTTCGGATATGCTGGGATTCACGAGCATCCACTACTTCTCCAGAAAGTTCAAGACACAGTACGGCCTGTCGCCGACGGATTACTCAAAATCCATTCAGCCGTAGGGCGTTTTGTTTTGGTAACACTGAAGGATAGGGTATTCTATTAGCGAGCCAAGGACAACGGCTCACTTCATAATCAAATTCCCTTTCTTAAACTTTCTTGGAAAAAGCCTCTTTCGGGAGGCTTTTTCTTTTGTACCAACCCGCTTCGCGGGGGTGGTTAATCTAATATGTTTCTCCGAC
>Cinder_p2__coassemble_1552_pt1 | contig 25373 bp, 21 predicted proteins | sample Cinder_p2__metabat2_low_PE_019 | metagenome-assembled genome bin Cinder_p2 | reverse complement strand
TGATATCTGGCCTTTTTTCTCGTCAATTACACGAAGCAATTCTAGTTATTTGTTGCTGGTGTCAGATTTCTTGTTGGTTGTGGCAGTCTTGACGGGTTTGACAGGTTCATCCTTGTAGACTGTCTTGAACTTTTCGATAGCCAGGTTTCTCAGGGACATGGTGGCTTTGCGCTTGGCCTCGGCTCTTTGAGCAGCGCTCAGCTTGCCAGCCTTGGGTACAGCGTAGGTTACATCGCCATACATGGCTCTCATGTCGGATTCAGAAACTGTGACAGTTCTCCAGTCTTCAATGGCGTCGGACCAGATGGGGTTGGAGACGATATCCAGGTTTCCTTCCTGCATGGTCAGCATCTTGGTCTTTTCGTCGTATTCCAGAACGATGCCCACGTGGTTGTGCGCTGTGTCACTGGAGAAGACTGCACCGGCAGCCGGTGTGCGGGAGAGTTCAAACTTGTCCGGATGCGCGTTCAGCAGCTGGCCTACGCAGGCGTAGCCGTTGCCGGTGAATCCGGGATCGAATCCGTAGATTTCATAGAAGCGGCCCCAGGCAAACCAGGTGCACTGGCCCCACAGGAAGGGGGTGTTGTAGGCACTTGTAGAATTCTTCCAGGCCTTGCCGTTGGAGAAATTGGGCAGCAGGTTGATGGTGCCGATTCCATCCAGGGTGATCTTCCGGTTAGAAGTCTTGGACAGAGTCTTCACGGAACCTTCATAGGCGTGGGGAGAACTCAGAGAGATATTGGGTTTGCTGGTGTTCTTGTCCGGAGCGGTTCCAGGCTTGCGGTTGTCTTCGGAACTGGAATCGGAAGGTTTCTTATTGTCTTCCGTGGTGGAATCCGAAGGCTTGTTATTTTCCTCAGTGGAGCTGCCCGGCTTTTCGGAAGGTTTGGTGCTTCCGGAAGAGCTGTTTCCGCTATCGGGTTTGGAAGGCACTGTGACTTCTTCATCCGGTACGCTGGGCTTTTCTTCGATTTCAGGCTTGCTGGGTTCCTCGGGCTTCACATCAGGCTCTGCAGGCATGTTCACGGCAGGAAGATTTCCTCCCATGGACTGCAGAATGGAGAGATAACCGGCCAGATTCTGGGCAGCTGTCCGATCGGTATTGGTCTCGTTGAAATATTGAACGGCAGCAGCTGCAGCTTCCTGCAGACTGCCATAGACGCCCTGGGTGGACCAGATGGCATTGACTTCACTTCTGAAGGCATCATCCGCGCTGAGGTAGATTTCGTAACCGTTGAGAATTGCCATGTAACCATCCGCATTGGCACTGAGTCTTCCGTATCGATTGAAGAACTCATCTGCTGTATAGACGGTGCCGCCAATTGTGACTGTACTGTCCCCTTCAGCAAGCACCGCAGAAGGCACTGCGCTCAGAATCATGGCTGAGCAGAGAAGGGTAAGGACTGTATTTTTCTTTCTTCTCAATTGAATCACCTTTCTAATTCTCTGACTGCTCCAAAGAGCAGAATGGGAATGTTTACTTAATTCCGGTAAATTTCCCGACATGATCAGTATAAACATTTCAATTGGTCCAATCAAGGTCTGCTGTAAACGCTATCCTCAACTGTCTGAACTGAACCTCCCTTTTTGACAGGAGAAGCCGGGATGCGGGAAATCAGAAACAGATTCAGTTTAAACCTGTTTGTCTTTCTGGACAGCAGTCTCTGGAAAATACGGCAGTCCTCCATCGAAAATGGGGGAATTCTCTGCAGAACTGGTCTTCTGCAGTTCTTTCGGCTCAGATCCGGAAGATCCGGCCTGAAAGAAGGGAGTGAAACCGCTGTCTGTATGCTGTATTTGTACTCCCGGACCTTAAAATAAACATTAAAAAATGACCGGCACCGGTGGTTCCGATCATTCTATTAACGTACTCATAAATTCAAGCCGGTTTATCCATGCTATGGATCAGAGGATACCTCTGTTCTCTATTGCGCTTTGTCCGCCACAGCTGCATCCAGCACGGTGGACAGATCCGTTCCCGTGGAGAAGGTGCTGCAGGAGTAGACAAAGGCGCACTGGGTGATGCCGTCTGTGGCAATCAGGCTGTTCAGATCATCGGTGTAGTATCTGGGATCCACGATGGTGATGGAGCCAAAATAGGGCAGCAGATACTGGATGAGGCTGTTGGCATAGGAGTCCTTGAACAGCAGCAGGTTTTCCGAAGAATCGTTGTCCGTTTCAATGCGGACCACGGACTGGTTGGGTCCCAGAAACAGCTGATACTGATCTTTCTGGGACAGGGCCTCCGTATGATAGATGGAAGCCGTCCTGGAGCCGTCCGCCCAGGTCACCACATATTCCGGATCCGTTCTGGGCGGGGCGATGAAGATATCATCCTGCAGCCCCACACTGCCGGTTTTGGAAGCCAGAGTGCCCTGGAATGAACTGGAAACCTGCAGGTTTTCATAATCCGCTTCATCAAAGGTCTTCCCCATGGCTTCCAGCAGAGTTCTGGCTCCGATGGACGCGCCCAGGGTGGTCCAGTGATGGTCCGTGCGGTAATAGATATACTGATCAGCCGCTTCCTGCAGAGCAGGCATGACATCGGCCTGCACAATGGGATCGGCAACGGAAGAAGCAATCTGAGAGAGCACATCCTCTTCCCTGCCGGTCTCTGTAAAAGCAGGCAGCCTGTCCTTTTCAATGGTCATGCTGGAAGGCACCACCATGAGGGTGCCGGTCAGTCCTGTGGCATTGAGAAAGCTGGAAATGGAAGACACGGCCTTCAGAGCGGTCATGGGATCCTCGGCGGATTCATCCAGAAACAGCATGTTCTTTCCGATATAGACGCCGTTGATCTCTTTCTGGTTCATGGCCGTCCTGAACAGATAGTTGATATGCATCAGCATGCCGCGTCCTGCAAACTGGTCGGCATAGACTTCTTCTGCTTCCGCGGCAAAGCCGTTTTCAGCCGCTTCCTTCCAGTTCAGGCTGGAAGCCGTCTTCAGAGGTCTGTCTTCCACCTTCGACCAGCTCTTTGCGGGGGTCAGGACATTGACCACAAACAGAGCCAGACAGATTCCGATCAGAAACGCTCCCAGAAAAGGAATTCTGGAAACCGGTTTTTGTTTTGGTTGTTTTCTGGACATGGAACTCCCCTTTCTAGAAGACGGCATACAGGAACGACTGGCTGGTGGCGCTGATGATCATGGCTAGGCATACCACAAAGGCTCCCGCATAGGCCGCAAGACGAATCCAGCCCCAGGCTTTTGGAAGCAGCCGGTTCATAACCCTGGAGAACAGTTCCGGCAGGCTGGACGCACACCACACGCCGGCCACAAACAGAACGGCGCTCATGCCAAGCACCCGCAGAGCCTGCATGGAGGCAAGGCCGGTGATGCCGATGCCAAAGTAGCGGCCGATGATTTCGAAGCCGGACAGAGCTGAAGATGAGAAAAACAGCGTCCAGCCTAACAGCTGGGTGAAGATCACCCACAGATGGCGCAGGAAGCCGGGGACCTTCTCCAGGTTCTTCTGACCGATGAGATGCTCCAGCAGAATCAGACCTGCCTGCCACAGGCCCCAGAGCAGAAAGTTCAGGCTGGCACCATGCCAGATGCCGGTGAGCAGCCACACAGCCAGAATATTCAGAATCCAGCGCTGGTGGCTGACCCGGTTTCCGCCCAGAGGAATATAGACGTAATTTCGAAACCAGCTGGTCAGAGAAATGTGCCATCTTCTCCAGAAGTCCTGAACGCTGATAGCGGTGTAGGGCTTGTTGAAGTTTCTGGGAATCTCGAAGCCGAAGAAGCAGCCCATGCCTCTGGCCATGCGGGAATACCCGGCAAAGTCAAAGAACAGCTGCAGGAAGTAGCTGAAGCCCAGAACCAGGTTGCCCAGCCAGGAGGTTTCGCCGCTCAGAGCGCTGAAGACCAGGGCAAAGTTGTCCGCCAGCATCACCTTGAACACCAGCCCCTGCAAAAAGAGCTGCGCGCCCTGCTGCAGTCTGGACATGGTCAGAGGATGTCTTTTCAGCTGGGGGGCAAAGGATTCATAGTGCCCGATGGGCCCCATGTTCACCCGGCCAAAGAAGGCGGCATACAGGCCCAGAGAAATCAGATTTTTCTGAACCGGCACTTTCTGGTAAAACACATCAAAATAATAGGACAGCAGACTGAAGGAATAGAAGGACAGTCCCACAGGCATGATCAGGCCAAAGGAAGGCAGTCCCCTAAAAGAGGCCGACAGGCTGCTGCTGAGTCCCGGCAGATACCGGTACAGGGCAAAGACACCGATGATCACCGCAGTGGTGAACACGGCATTCCATTTCCGGCTTTTTGCGCTTTTGCACTGCTGCAAAGACAGCGCCCCGAAATAGACAAACAGAATCATGAAGAGCAGAATCACCAGATTCTGCCAGGCTCCAAAGCCGTAGAACAGCAGGGAGAGCACCAGCAGAACGGCGTTGCCCACACTGGTCTTTCTTGAGCAGGCCAGCCAGATCAGCCAGGCTGCCGGAAAGAACAGGGTCAGAAAGGTCAGACTGGTAAAACTCATTGCGAACCTCCCTGGCGCAGAGCCTCTTCAAAGGCTTTCTGCACGCCTTTGGGATCCTCGCCCACATAGTACAGAACATAGTTGTCCTGCAGATCAATGACCGCATCTTTGACCAGACTCTCCTGGGCAGGGGCATAGCCCTGATAGGTCTGAATCTGTCTGCTGATACGGCTGTCGATGACTTCCTGCAGCGCATCAGCCTGTTCCTCACTCTCAAACTGAGCCACCAGCAGTTCCTGGGCGTTGTAGGCATCCGTAGTCCGGAAGAACGCCCAGCTGGTGCAGTCATCATCGGAAATGGAGATGTATTTTCTGGCTTTAGCCGCATCCATGGCCGGATAGTAGTCCCCTCCGGCCTTTTCTGAAACAGCCGCAGCCACCTGTTCAAAGGGGGTGTCAGAATGAATTCTGGCCGGTGAACAGCTGGCCAGCCAGAACACGATCACCAGAAGCAGCAGAACCAGCTGGATCCAGGTGCTGCGAGGCATCTTTTTGACAGACATTACTGGTCCTCCTTGCTTTCTTCCACCGTATAGAACATGTTGGCAGCCCACTGGGGATAATAGGAGCTGTCAAAATGAACGCCGTCAGCGGCATAGTCCTCTCCGGGCTGGATATCGGAATTGTCCACATACACCCAGCCGTTGTCCTGGCACATCTTCTGCAGCTGCGCATTGTACTCGGCAACAGAATCATGGCTCAGCAGCCCTTCCTGGGCATGATCAGCAATATCGATGATGGAATTCACCGCAATGACCGACTGGGGTGACGCTTCCTGCAGCTGTTTGATCTGCTCAGCCACCACGCTGCCATACCCATCTTCTCCCTGAGCATTGCCCACGTTGGACTGAATATCGTTGACTCCATAACTGATGTAGATCACATCGGGCTGCAGTTCCCGGATGGTGTCCACATAATTGGAAATTTCATACACCTTGCCTCCGATGCTGGTGAGCGTCTGGGCATCGGTGAGATAACCGTAATCGGAAAAGCCCTGGGCTCTGGAATCTCCCAGGATCACCGAGTCGGTGAAGGCAGCCAGCACACTGCGCTCCCCGCTCTGAATGCTTTCCACCAGTTTGCGGCGTTTTTCGGCCCGGATCTTTTTGGCCGCCGCATCGGCGTCCACCTGATCCCGGCTTTCCAGATAGGCCATGCCCTGGGCAAAGGCCGACTGACCGGAATGCCTGAACACCAGCACGCCAATGGTAATGACTGCAATGAGAACCACCACCAGCATCACCAGAAGGTTTTTCTGTCTGGCTGCAGGAGATTGTCCCTTATTTCCTGCAGAGGTTTTATCTGATCTGCTCATAGACCTCCTCCTTTCCAGCGGCAGGCTTTCCTCAAAGAGGCAGCCTGCTCCGGATCATTTCCTTTCCCGAAACGGCAGAGGGAAAGAACATGCTCCAGAAAAGTTTTCTGACGATCAGTATCAATCGTACATATCTTACAGTTCTAACAAATTTGTGAGAAGAAAAAAACAGGAGGACGAAAGTCTTCCTGTTCCTGGTCAAAAAACCGCTTAATCTGCGAGAAGGTCTTCGAAGTGACCGCTTTTCAGCATCCGGATTTCGTCGGCATAGGGCGGTTTGTCATCGATGTAGGGAGTCTCCAGAATCTTCACCACAGACTCCAGAGCAGGATGATGAACGATCTGATACAGGGTATCAAATCCAATCTCTCCCTGTCCGATGTTAGCATGACGGTCCTTTGCGGCTCCTCTGACATTCCTGGAATCATTGATATGGAGCACCAGCAGATGATCCAGACCGATGACGTCATCAAATTCCTGCAGAACACTGTCGAAATCACTGAGATCATAGCCCGCATCGTGAATGTGGCATGTATCCAGGCAGACACCGACCCGTTCGGGATGATGCATCATGGAACGCAGCCTGGCCAGCTCTTCAAAGGAGCGGCCGACTTCCGTGCCCTTGCCGGCCATGGTCTCCAGCGCAATCTGGACGCTGGAAGTATCTTCATCCAGCACCTCATTGAGGCCTCTGGCAATCCATTCAATGCCGGTATCGGCTCCCGCCTTCAGGTGGCTTCCGGGATGAAGCACCAGAATGGAGGCACCGATTTCACGGACTCTCTGCAGTTCTTCTTTCAGAAACTGCACACCGAATTCGGCCGTTTCCGGTTTCACGGAATTGGCCAGATTAATAATGTAAGGGGCATGGACAATCACCGAGGATTTCTCCCATCCGGCATCCTCCAGCAGCTTCCAGGCTTCCTGCACGTGAAATTCACTGACAGGACGTCGTCTGGAATTCTGGGGTGCCCCTGTATAAATCATGCAGGCATTGGCACCATAGGACAGAGCTTCTCTGGCCGAGCCAAGGAAGTAGTCCGGTGCTTTCAGGCCTACGTGACAGCCTAGCTTCATCAACCATTTCTCTCTTTCTTTTTACGGGAAGCCGCTGCGGCTCTTTCCTTTTTCTGACGCTGAATATCACTCTTGATCAGATTGCGCTTGGCTTTGCGGCGCAGCTTCTCCACTTCCGCTTTCTGTTTCTTCTTGTAATTGGGTTTTACTTTCTGTTTCTTGTTTCGTCTGGCCACGGTTCTGGCAATTTCTGCCTGCAGGGGGTCTTCCCTGCGCACCCGTTTGGCCCGGTCTTCCACTTCCACCAGTTCGCCGTTCTTGACATCCATGTCCTTGAACTCAATGCCCTGTCTCTTCAGAGAGGCAATGGCGGCGGCATCCTTGTCCCCGTACAGGGCAATGGCCATGCCATCCCGTCCTGCACGGCCCGTTCTGCCGGCTCTGTGGAAATAGAACTTCAGATCTTTAGGGAATCCGCAGGAAATGACATGGGTGACCCCTTCCAGGTCAATGCCCCGGGAGGCAATGTCACTGGCCACGATATAGGTCTTTTTCTGAGATGCGATTTCCCGGATGGCCCGGCTTCTTTCTCTGGCTTCCAGATCCCCGTGCAGTTCGCTGAGATCATAGCCGTTTTCCCGGAGATCTTCGGCAATCTGATGGGCTTCCTGGTTGGAGTTGGCAAAAATCAGACACACATAGGGATTGATGGTGGGCAGAACGTCCAGCAGCTTTTCCGAATAGGTCTTGTGCTTGAGGGGCACCAGAACGTGCTGAATATCCGCCGCAAAGTCTTCATCACTGCCAATGCGGACGATTTCCGGGTTGGTCAGATACTTCTTGAGGAAAGGCTGGATCTGTTCTGGAATAGTAGCCGAGAAGACCATGATGGTGACGTCCTTGTTCATATGGGACAGAACGGCATCCACGTCTTCCAGGAATCCGAATTCCATGGTCATGTCCGCTTCATCAATGATGAACAGACGGGCGGTGGACAGATTGAGCAGATGCTCATCCACAAACATGTCCTTCATGCGTCCGGGGGTGCCGATGACGATCTGGGGGACAAGTCCGCCTTCCTTCTTTTCCGTGCCGCCGATGCACAGGCGGACTCTGGCTCCAAAATGAACAGCCAGTTTTCTGGCCCGCTCGTACAGCTGGAAAGCCAGTTCTCTGGTGGGCACCGAGATCACGGCCTGGACTTCATCCTTTTCCAGATCGAGCATGTTGAAAATGGGAATCAGAAAGGCATGGGACTTTCCGGATCCCGTTGAGGAGATGCCGATAAAGTCTCTGCCTGGGTTTTTACGGTTGGTTGTTGCTTCCTGGATGGGTGTCAGAGTCTTGAAACCCTCCAGTTTCATAATTTCCTGAATGCGATTCATACTGCTTCGCCTCCTGCTGTGAATTTTCTCATGGACTGCCTGAGTTTACAAATGGCACACCAGAGAAGAAAATAGATAAAACTTCTGCTCAAGACAGAAAGGAGCTCATTGTATGGAACAAGAACCTGTTCTTCATCCTGAACCCTCTTTTGAAATCATCGATGTAGACCCCCAGGGGTATTGCGGCGGGGTGCGTAATGCCATTTCCCGGGTGCTGAAATACCGGCAGGAACATCCTGCAGAACCCATGACGCTGTTAGGCGCCCTGGTCCACAACAATTATGTCAGTGAAGCCCTGAAAAAACAGAACATCACCGTTCTGGAATCCGCCGGCAAAACCAGGCTGGACCTGCTGGATGAAATCGATCACGGTACGGTGATCTTCACCGCCCATGGCGTGTCTGATGAAGTCCGCCGCAAAGCCGCTGCCAAAGGGCTGTCTGTTCTGGATGCTTCCTGTCCCTTTGTCTGCACCACCCAGAAACTGGTCAGTGAGAAAATCCGGGAGGGCTGTACCATCTTCTACATTGGCAAGAAAGGCCATCCGGAAGCCGAAGCGGTTTATCTGCATGAACCCCGTGTCATTCTGATTACCAGTGAATCGGATATTCCAGAAGGCATCACCACGCCGGTCTTTGTGACCAATCAGACCACCATGTCCCTGTTAGAAATCGACCACCTCTTCCAGGCGATCCAGAAAAAGGTGCCCCAGGCCGAATTTGCCAACGAGCTCTGCTCGGCCACCCGCGTCAGACAGCAGGCTGTTCTGGATCTGAAGGGACAGGACATTGATCTGCTCATTGTCGCCGGTGATCCTTCCAGCAACAATTCCCGCAAGCTGCAGGATGCCGGAAAGAAAGCCGGAATCCCAAAAGCGCTGCTCTGCGAATCTGCCAAAGATCTGCAGAATGCTGATCTGAGGGGTGTGAAGAAGATCGCTCTGACTTCGGGAGCCAGCACCCCCAGAGCCATTCACGATCAGATTCTGGACTATCTGAAAACCGCCTCCATGACCCCTGTGGATCTGGACACCCTTTTACAGGCAGGATGATTCCTGCCTGTTTTTTGGTGGACAAAAGGCTCTGAGAAGTCTCAGAGCCTGGATTCAGCTTCTTGTCTTGAGGGGCTGGGTGAGCGCCTTGACCAGCGCTTCATTGGTTCTGGCTGCCTGGAAGGATTTCAGCACGTCTTCGGTGGCCTTGTCGCCCAGAGGAGCGGCATGATTGCGGATCAGAGACAGGGTCTTTTCCTCTTCCGGACTCAGCAGCAGCTCTTCCTTACGGGTGCTGGACTTGAGAATGTCGATGGCCGGGAAAATGCGGCGCTGGGCCAGATCTCTGGAGAGCACCAGTTCCATGTTGCCGGTTCCCTTGAATTCTTCAAAGATGACTTCATCCATGCGGCTGCCGGTATCCACCAGAGCTGTGGCCAGGATGGTCAGAGAACCGCCTTCGCGGATGTTTCTGGCTGCGCCGAAGAAATGCTTGGGATAGTACAGGCTGGTGGGATCCAGACCACCGGAAAGAATCTTGCCGGAGTTGGGCTGCAGCAGGTTGTAGGTTCTGGCCAGTCGGGTGATGGAATCTAACAGCACCACCACATCATCCCCGTGTTCGGCAATGGACTTGGCCCGCTCGATGGCCATTTCCGCCACTCTTTTGTGGTGTTCAGGTTCTTCATCAAAGGTTGAATACACCACTTCCACATTTGATCCGTGGACGCTGTCCTTGATGTCCGTCACTTCTTCAGGACGCTCGTCAATGAGCAGAATGATCAGATGGACATCGGGATAGTTGACCTGGATGGAATTGGCAATGCTTTTGAGCAGGGTGGTCTTGCCGGCCTTGGGCGGAGAAATGATCAGGCCGCGCTGGCCTTTTCCGATGGGGCACAGAATGTCGATGAGTCTGCCGGCCATGTTGGAGGGATCTGTCTCCATTTTCAGTTTTTCATTGGGGTAGATGGGGGTCAGTCTGTCAAAATTCTTCCGGTTGAGAGACTCGGCAATGGGGTGTCCATTGATGGTCAGCACCTGTTCCAGCTGTCTGGCCTTGCCCTCTTCCACATGATCGGAGAGGATGCCGGAAATCAGATCTCCGGTACGCAGACGCATGGATTTGATGCGGTTGGCGGATACGAAAATATCGCTTTTGCTGGAGAGGTAGTTTTCTCCCCGCAGAAATCCGTATCCGTCGGAAAGAATCTCCAGTACGCCTTCCGCTTTCACGCTCATATTGTTCAGCTCCTTTGGCAGATGAACTGCCTGTCTTATTTCTGTTTATCCTGCGTTCATTGTACAGGAACAGAGCCTGGCCTTTCGCGGCAGGCTCCGGCTTAAGGTTTCGTTAGAAAACCGGCAGGTCCTCCAAATTCCGGAGGAATTCTGCCGGCTGTTTATTCTCTTGTAATCTGCAGTGTGCCGTCCAGATCCTGTTTCCAGGAGCCGCCTTCATTATCCGTTGCGGCAATGTAGACGTAGTTGCCGCTGGTCAGACGGGTCTGGTTTTTCTGATTCGGTCCTACGGTGAAGACGAAATCTTCCTTCAGTTCCGAATTCATGTTCAGATATTCTTCATCACTGACGTAGATGGAAAATCTGGCGGTATTGGCATCATCGGGTTCTTCCGACATGGAAAAGGAATACTGTCCGGGTTCCAGGGTATCCACCTGCCCGCTGTTGGTGCCCACTTTCAACATGGTAAATTCCACCGGATTGACGGTGTGGACAGCTGCTTCATGATCCGAAGGCTCGGCGCAGGAAGCCAGCATCATGCAGGCCAGTGTGGCCGCAGCAGCCACCCTGTAAAATGGTTTCATAAGTATATCCCCCTTTTTTCTCAGTTTATCAGCGCAGAAGAAAAAAAGGGCTGGATCCGCCCTTCAAACCGGAAAGCTTGAACAACTCAGCCCTTTTGTACTTATTCGTTTTTCAGTCTGGCCAGCAGAGATCTGGCAGCCTGTTCTTTTCTGACGGCACTTTCTCTGGAATGCGCAGGCATCTTTTCAGCCGTCGCCTTCCAGAAAGCAGCTCTGTTTTCCAGACAGGCTCTGGCATCCGCGGAATCCTCCAGGTGAATGCCGTATTCCAGCTCTTCGGGCAGAACCGGCTGCACCCTGTCAGAATCCGTTCGGGAAGCCAGAAGAATGGGATAGAAATGACCGTCTTCCAGAACAATTCTTTCCCGTTCAATGTCAAAGCCATGATCCAGCAGCCACTGACGCAGTCTGGGCGCATCCTTGTGAGGAGAAAGCAGCAGGCTCTTCGAAATAAAGGGAGCCTCTTCCAGAATGGAGATCATGTTCAGGCCGCCCATGCCGGCGATGACCGTCTGGGTCACATCGGCAGGCACCTTTTCCAGCCCATTGCACAGAATGGGAGTCACCACATCTTCCAGATGATTTTCGGCAATGGTCTCTCTGGCACTGTCCAGAGGACCCTGGGCAATGTCACAGGCATAGGCCCGTTTCGCCTTTTTCTTCAAGACAGCTGAACAGCAGAGATAGCCATGATCACAGCCCACATCCGCCAGCACGTCGGTATCGATCCAGTCCTCAATGGCCCGGAGTCTGTTGGACAGGGAGATCATGATTTGACGAAGTCTCTCAGTCTCTTGGATCTGGAAGGATGCTTGAGCTTGCGCAGAGCCTTGGCTTCAATCTGGCGGATCCGTTCTCTGGTGACATTGAACTTCTTGCCCACTTCTTCCAGGGTTCTGGTGCAGCCATCTTCCAGGCCGAAGCGCAGACGGAGCACTTCTTCTTCTCTTTCCGTGAGTCCTTCCAGCATGGCGTTGATTTCATCCTTCAGCAGCTGGTTGGAAGCATAGGCATCAGGAGAAATGGTTTCCTTGTCTTCAATGAAGTCCCCCAGGTGGGAATCGTCTTCTTCACCGATGGGTGTTTCCAGAGACACAGGTTCCAGCGCAATTTTCTGAATTTCTCTGACCTTGTCTGCACTGAAGACTTCGGATTTCTCCGCAATTTCTTCCGGCAGAGGGTCGCGGCCCAGATCCTGAACCAGCTGGCGCTGGATACGGGCCAGTTTGTTGATGTTTTCCACCATGTGCACGGGAATCCGGATGGTTCTCGCCTGGTCAGCGATGGCCCGGGTAATGCTCTGCCGGATCCACCATGTGGCGTAAGTGGAGAATTTGAATCCCTTGGTATAGTCAAACTTGTCCACTGCCTTGATCAGGCCGCAGTTGCCTTCCTGGATCAGATCCAGCAGGTGCATACCGCGTCCCACATACTTCTTGGCAATGGATACCACCAGACGAAGGTTGGCGGAGATGAGTTCCTTCTTGGCTTCTTCATCCCCCTCCGTAATTCGTTTGGCCACTTCCCGTTCTTCCTGGGCAGTGAGCAGAGGAATCTGACCGATTTCCTTCAGGTACATCTTGACCGGATCGTTGATTTTCGCTCTGGAGGAATCCGCAAAGGATTTCTCCAGGCGGGAGATCTCGTCTTCCACGTAGTCATCCGCGTCATCGGATTCTTCATCTGCTTCCAGTTCCTGTTCAGAAGACTCTTCTTCCTCTTCTTCCGCAGCACTCAGAGTAATCTGATTGTCCTGAATCCATTTGAAAAGCTCGTCGCTCTCTTCATCGGAGAGAGACAGGTCATTGATGGCTTCCATCAGTTCACTCTGGTTTACTTCTTCTGAGAAGTCCCTGGCGTGTTCCAGGTAGTCTCTGATTTCGTCGACAGAGAGAAATTTGGGCAGTGATGGCGTGTTTTTTTTCAAGGTTTCCCTTCCTTTCTTCTGCGGTTTCGCTGATCGGTCTGCTCACCCACGAGCTCGTTTCTCTCCTGGATCAGTCTGGTTTTCCTGCCGGAAAGCCGGATCTTCTCCTTGATGTCCGCTGTGGAGCGGATCTGCTCGTTGATGGCTTCGATCTGGCGGTTGAGCATCTCCTCCTGAATATTCAGCATGGAGGTCTCGAATTCGGATTCGAAGGAATCCTCAAGAATATAGTCCGGCTGGCTGCTGAGCAGCTCTGTGAGAAGAGCGATGGGTTCGTCTTCTTCCATCATGCCAATCAGATCCGCAGGCTGAGAGACATTGCCGGATTTCCAGGCGGTATAGATATAGAGCGCCAGCTGCTGATGCACCGGATCCGCGAAGAAACCGATTTTCTCCCGGAACTTTCTGGTGCATTCATAGCTGTACAGCATGCATAACAGAATGGTCCTTTCATCCTGTATCCGCCCCGGAGTGATTTTCTCCAGGGGGACAAAGGCAGGGCGCTTCTGGCTGCTTCCATGCTGGCGGCGTTCATTCTGGGGTCTGCGCTGCAGACCGGTATAGTCAATTCCCGTTTCATCCTTGAGCTTTTCCAGCCAGAACGACTGTTCCGGACCGCTCAGTGAGCTCTGGATGATCTGATGAAGCTGGGCAGCATACTTCTTGCGGTCTTCGTAATTGTCCAGATCGTACACTTCCCTGAGAAAGGAAAAGGAAAACTCCGCAAAGGAAATGGTCTGGGTGACGACCTTCTGCAGGGTGGCCGCTCCTTTTTCACAGTAGATTTCATCCGGATCCTTGGCCAGCGAATTGCTGACGATGGAAAAGGGGATCTGCGCCTGCAGAGCAGCCTGGCCAAACTTGAAGGCAGCATTTCTGCCCGCCCGGTCGCTGTCATAGAACACCGTTACCGGTACATTGGCCCGCTGCAGCAGCTGCAGCTGTCTGGGTGTGCAGGCGGTGCCAAGACAGGCCACACCTTCCCGGATGCCGGCCTTGGCCAGGCCCAGGACATCCATAGCGCCTTCCGTCAGAATCAGCCGTCCGGCTTTTCTGGCGGCTGGCAGCGCTCTGTGATAGTTGAAGACGATATCGCCCTTGGAATAGAGCTCGGTCTCTCTGGTGTTGATGTATTTGGCCTGAGAGCTGCCGGGCATGCACCTGGCGGTGATGCCCACCGGCTGCCCGTGTTCATCATGAATGGGAATGGTAATGCGTTCGGAAAAGACAGGTTTGATGGGACCTGGCTCATCCTGGATGAGTCCGGTCTTTTTGAGCAGGACGGGATCCAGTTTTCTGGCTTCCAGAAAAGCGGCTCCGGTTCTGGCAGCGGGGGCATACCCGATGCCAAACTCTCTGATCAGCTCATCGGTGAACTTGCGATCATGCAGATAGTGGAGAGCCTTCTGCCCATCCTGGGAAAACAGCAGGTAGCTGCAGTATTCCAGCCAGATGTTCATGGTCTCGAAAAGAGGCTTCTTCTGCTCGGTAACCGGGTCCACCTTCTTTTCCAGACTGACCTGGAGGGGAGCCCCCACCATTTCGGAAACCCGGACCACCGCTGCGGGAAAGTTCAGATTTTCCATTTTGGAAACAAAACGGAAAACATCTCCTCCGGCCCCGCAGGCAAAACATTTATAAATCTGTTTTTCAGCGGATACGTGCATGGACGGGTTGGTATCCGCATGAAACGGACAGACCCCCATGTATTCCTTGCCCTTCTTTTCCAGAGGAACATACCGGGAAATGATATCCACGATATCGGCTCTGGCTCTGACGGCATCGATATCCTCTTTGCTTATCTGCGTAATAGTCTCACCTTCTAGAATTCAATGCGTTCTTCAATATAGTTCTTCACCTGATCCAGGGGCAGGCGGACCTGTTCCATGGAGTCGCGTTCGCGGACGGTGACGCAGCCATCTTCGGCAGTATCGAAGTCAATGGTGATGCAGAAGGGAGTGCCGATGGCATCCTGTCTGCGGTAGCGCTTGCCGATGGACTGGGCGTCATCATAGGTGACGGGGAAATGCTTGGCCAGTTCAGCATAGAGTTCTCCTGCAGGCTCGGCCAGTTTCTTGCTTAAGGGCAGGACAGCAGCCTTATAGGGAGCCAGGAAAGGTTTCAGATGCAGAACAGTTCTGGAATCGTTGTCGCCGATCTGTTCTTCTTCCAGGGCTTCGTTCATAACAGCCAGGATCAGACGTTCAACACCAACGGAAGGTTCGATGACATAGGGAATGTATTTTTCGTTGCGTTCCTGGTCAAAGTATTCCAGAGACTGCTTGGACACTTCCATGTGGGATTTCAGGTCAAAGTCGGTTCTGTCAGCAATGCCCCAGACTTCACCCCAGCCGATGGGATCGCCAAACAGGAATTCCAGGTCACTGGTTCCGTTGGAATAGTGAGCCAGTTCTTCGGGGTCATGGGCTCTGACACGGATGTTTTCATCTTCAATGCCCAGGTCGTTGAGGAACTTGATGCAGGCCTTGACATAGTATTCGAACCATTCCAGGTCTGTGCCGGGCTGGCAGAAGAATTCCAGTTCCATCTGTTCAAATTCACGGGTACGGAAAATGAAGTTGCCCGGAGTGATTTCATTTCGGAAGGATTTACCGATCTGGCCGATACCGAAAGGCAGTTTCTTGCGCATGGCGCGCTGTACGTTCTTGAAGTTGACAAAGATACCCTGTGCGGTTTCAGGACGCAGGTAGATTTCTGCCTTGGCATCTTCGGTAACACCCTGGAAAGTCTTGAACATCAGGTTGAACTGACGGATGCCGGTGAAGTTTCTGGCACCGCAGTTGGGGCAGCTGATTTCATGCTCAGCAATGTAGGCTTCCATTTCTGCATTGCTCATGCCGGCCGGGTTGACTTCGCCATGAGTAGCCTCTTCAATCAGAGTGTCTGCTCTGAAACGGGTCTTACATTCCTTGCAGTCCATCAGAGGATCGGTGAATCCGCCGACGTGTCCGCTGGCAACCCAGACCTGGGGGTTCATGAGGATGGCACTCTGGAGTCCCACGTTTCTGGGATCTTCCTGGATGAATCTCTTCCACCATGCATTTTTGATATTATTTTTCAGTTCAATGCCCAGAGGACCAAAGTCCCATGTATTGGCCAGGCCGCCATAGATTTCGGATCCCTGGAACACAAAACCGTAATTTTTCATGTGAGCAACCACATCGTTAAAGCTCATTCTGCTCATTTTCTATTTCCTCCTTCGAAGTCTTCTCGAGAAAAACACAGTATACAATAGTTTACTACAGCGCGGGAAAGAAAAGAAACTCAGTCTTTTCAATTCTTTGAAATATTTTTTCAGGTTTTTCACCTGTTTCTGCCTTTAGATCAGAGGATTTCAGGATTGCCTGACATCCCTCAGCATCGATTGACCGGCAGACAAAAAGAGGTGCAGAGAGCACAGAGTTGCTGTTCTCTTCGCACCTGATTTCTTTTTCAATTTGTACTGTCGGAATACCATGAAGCTTTTCCTCGCTCCGGTATTCCACAGATTCTATTGCTCATCGTCCAGTTCGAATGTGGCAAGACCTTCCGTTGGCTGTTCTTCATCTGTATCAGTGATCGGGTCAATGCGGATGAATTCAACGTTCATTGTATGATTTTCGGGGTCAACACTTATCTTCTGCAGCATGGCAAAGTGGAATGTTCCCCCGTCCACGTCCCATGGCGCTACGTACAGTTCGTAAACACCGTCAGGATCTGACGGGTTCAGATCCTGGAAGAAGACATCACAGCGGAATCCAGTATCATTCAGCCGGGTTGACGGAGTGAGAATTCTTTCTTCCCCGGTAGACTTGTCAGAGAGTTCTACGACGATATCGTTATAAACTCTTTGGTCATTAGGAAAATAAGTCAGATCTCCGGTGATATATAAAGTCTGAGTCTCCGATATTTTCTTACTTTCTTCAAATACGCAGTATTCGATAGGTGTTTCATCATCATATTTCCCTTGATGAACCACCTGTTTTTCAACAACCGGTTTCTCCAGCAGATACTTTGATTCATTCATCGCAGGATTTTGACCAGAATTCTGAGACTGACCGTTTTCAACAGAACATCCGAAGATCCCCACTGTCAAAAGCAGGATCATGGCAATATTGTAAAATTTTCTGTTATCAAACTTCTTCATAAAAACCAATTCCATTCTATGGTTACTCAGTCTCCCCTGTTAATTTGAGATATAGGTCTTCATCGATAAATGATATTTAATCTATCAATTCATCAATGTTTATGTAACAAAAACAAATTCTCAAATGAGCAGTCTTATTACGATCAGCCGCTTTAGATATTTCCAAATAACAACGAAAAGAAAGCAACTGCTATTCAGCAGCCGAGTTCTATATCTCTATTTCTTTGAATTATATTTTCCATTATTCTCCCTGCCAGATTAAGCAACGGCTCTAATGTCCAATTACTCGGCAAGCGGGAAGACATTCGTACCAGTTTCATTCACAGCATTCGTTCTATAGATACAGCTGTTCAAGCGCTTATATCAAGAAACCATCTATTACCGACAGATAGACACAGGCAAATTGAATATTCACCTAGTCCTTCCACTATCTGATGAAGTTTCATTTGTTGTTAATAGTTTTCCGATCATCACACTCGATCCAGCAGCTCTATTTGATAAGTAATCAGATGATCTACATTTCTGCAGTAAATCCTTGTTCTTCTAAAGAAGACAGATATTCTGCTTAGGTAAAAGAAACATTGATTGCATATGGATTCTCTTCCATCCTTGCCAGAGTCCGTTCAACTGAAGACACATGGCAGATGGGCTTTAGGTGGTTTGCCGATATCGGCATTCCGTTTCGTGTCAGAATCAAAGCTGTAATTACTGCAATATTTTTATGCCCTCTCCTTTCCGTTGCATTGCTTTCATTTCAAACAAAATATATCATATTTCAACCATATTAATAGATTGTGTCTCGTTTGGTATACAATCAGTCTTTTTTAGCATAGTGTGCATCATTCGTTACTATCAATCCAAGATACGACCAAATATAGACCATAGATTTTTATGGGATATCCTTTCTAAGCCAGGAATCAGAACTCTGAAATTTCCAAAACATATACCAGTTATCTCCTGTTTTTATGGTGTTTCAATATTGAGAATTCTCTCATCGTTTCGACAGCATGTCAGTAACTCAGGATTCCCGGGAGATCTGAACGTACCTCTCCCCCTTACCCGCCTCATCCTGAATTTTTGACAAAGCAGCTGTGTTTTCCTCTGGACAAGAATAGTCAGATCCAAAGTCGTATGTGATAAATGTTATTCGTTTTCACTTTTATCACATTTTTATCTCCTTGCAGGATTGTGCATCCGGTTTCTTTTTCCCCTCACACAGACCTCTCATTTCGCCTTTGCATAAGCAGAAAAAATAATTATGCAAAACCGTCTGAAACGGCTTGTAAAATCCTTTCCATCCTATTCTGAAGACGGGGAGACTTCCTGTGCATGATAGAATATGAGCGTAAATCTTCTAAAGAAAGTGAGACCCGAAATGTATTCAACCAAGAAAATCAATGCCGCTGAATTTCGTGACCGTATTCCTCTGTTTGCAGAGAAAACGAAGGAATTCTACGAAGGCAAAATGAACATGAAAGACTACAAGGGCTTCTCCGGAAAATATGGCAGCTATGCCCAGCGCGGTGGAAAGGCCAACATGCTTCGTCTTCGCATGAGTGCCGGCCGCATGACAAAGGAAAAGCTCGGCTTTGTTGCAGAAGCCATTAAGAAACACAATGTTGATCTGATCCATTTCACCACCTGTCAGGCCCTGCAGCTGCACAATCTGCAGCCTGAAGCTGTGGTTGATATTATGAGCGATGCGCTGGATGCGGATATCATCTGCTATGGAGGCGGTGGTGACTACCCCAGAAACGTCATGTGCTCCCCTCTGGCCGGAACCAGTGCTGATGAATATTTCGACGTCATGCCCTATGCTCTGGCAGCTGCCAATTTCCTGATGCAGTTCATCGATCTGGAAAAGATGCCCCGCAAGCTGAAAGTTGCCTTCTCCGGCAGTGAGAAAAACGTGTCTCACGCCACCTTCCGTGATCTGGGCTTTGTAGCAACTCCTCAGGGCCGGTTTGATGTGTATGCAGCCGGCGGTCTGGGCAATAATCCCCGCTTTGGCACCCGCGTAGCCGAAAGCATCGATCCTCTGGATATTCTGTATTACATCGTAGCCATGATTCACACTTTCCGTAAATACGGCAACTATGACAACAGAGCCAAAGCCAGAACCCGCTACATGGTGGAAGCTCTTGGTTCCGAAGAAGCCTTCCGCAATGCCTTCCAGGCTGAACTCAAGGAAGTCATGGACAAGGAAGATCTGCGTCTGAACCCTGAAGATCTGGAAGTGGTGGAAACCACCAAAAAAGGCGACAAGACCAAAGTGGAAGAGTCCTTCCAGATCAGAAAGCAGAAACAGAAAGGCCTCTATTCCGTTAAATGGCATCCCCAGGGCGGTTCTCCCGATCTGCAGGTTTTTGACAGACTGACAAAGCTGCTGGCTGACATGGAAGATGTGGAACTGCGTCTTTCTCCCGATGAAACAGCATGGATCATCAACCTGACCGGCAAGGAAGCTCTGCAGGTCGCTGATCTGCTGAAGGATAATAACGCCAGAAACGAATTTGAAACTTCCATCAGCTGCATTGGAAACACCATCTGCCAGGTAGGTCTGCGGGATTCTCAGGGTCTGCTGAAGTATGTCATGGCCGCAGTCAAAGCTGCCAATCTGCCAGACAATGCTCTGCCCCAGATTCACATTTCCGGCTGCCCCAGCTCCTGCGGCACCCATCAGGTGGGTGACCTGGGCTTCCGCGGCTTCCTGAAAGTCATCGACAAGAAACCATATCCTGCCTTCCTGCTGTATGTCGGAGGCAATGACGAACAGGGTCAGGAAAAGATGGGTAAGGAACTGGGCAGCGTGCTGCAGGAAAGAATTCCTGAACTGGTTGTTAAGATCGGTCAGGCCGTTGCCGATTCCGGTCTGAGCTACAGACAGTGGCGCAACGCTCATCCTGAAGCCATTGAAGAAATCGCAGCAGATTATCTGGTTTAATCCTTCTGCTCCTTTCAAGATCCGGTCCGCCGGATCTTTTTTCATGGAATCACTCTGGTTCTTTTCTGTTCAGCCATGAAAGTAAGTTCAGCTCTGCTGCTCATATCATTTTCACCAGACAAAAGGAATCAGTATGATTTTCGTATAGAAAAAGATTCATCTTTCTGAACAGTCTTTCCCGGGCTGCAGATGGTGGATCCTTTTGAAGGCCTGCAGGAATTTCTGCAGGATAGAGACCCTCTCTTTACGAGAAGGCATAAGTTATAAGAACTGAGGTGCATGATGAAAAAATTTCTAGCTTTACTCATGGCCCTGTGCCTGACAGCCGTCGGCTGCAGCAGCGCACCGGCCCAAACCGAAAATAAAGAGACCACCGTGGAAGTCACGGATGATGCCGGCAGAACCGTTACGGTGCCGGTGGATCCCGATTCCGTCTCGGCTCTGACAGGCAGCTATGCCAATGAATGGGTGCTGGCCGGCGGTGAATCCAGCCTGAAGGGCGCAGCCCATGATGCCTTTACCGCCTTTGATCTGCCCGATGATGGCAGCATTCTGGATCTGGGTGAAATCAAGGAACCCAATGTGGAACTGCTTCTGGCCACCGAACCGGATCTGGTCATCGGCAGCGCCAAGAACCAGAGTCATCTGGAGCTGGCTGACCAGCTGGAAGAAGCCGGCATCCCCATGCTGCTCTTCGATGTCTCCACCTTCGATGAATTCGAAAACTCCCTGAAAATCATGACCGACATCACCGGTGATGAGGAAGCCTATCAGAAGTATGGTGTGGATCAGGAAAAAGCCATCGAGGAAGTCATCGAAAAGGCCCCTGAAGAAGGTCCCACCGTTCTGTATCTGCGAGCAGCGGGAAGCAAGGTCAAGGCTATGAATTCCACAGACAATGTGCTGGGTCCCATGTTGAAGGATCTGCATACCACCAACATCGCTGATACCGGCTCCCCCCTCTCCGAAAACCTGTCCATGGAAACCATCGTGCAGGAAGATCCGGAAGTGATCTTTCTGGTTCTCCAGGGAACGGACAACACCAAGGCCAGAAAAGCCATGGAAGAGCAGATCACATCCAATCCGGCCTGGAGCTCTCTGAGCGCCGTGCAGAACAACCGGGTGTACACCCTGGATCAGAATCTGTTTAACCTGAAACCCAATGCCCGCTGGGCAGAAGCCTACGATACGCTGGAGAAGCTTCTGTATGAAGAAGATCAGGCTCAGTGAACCGGCTCTCTTTGTTCTCTGTCTGACAATTCTGGTCATTCTGTGCATTCTGGATCTGTGCCTGGGCTCTTCTCTGATTCCCGTCTCTGAACTGTTTTCCGGCAGTACGGCTTCCAGAAACATCCTGCTTCACATCCGGCTGCCCCGGCTTCTGGCTGCTCTGCTCTGCGGCAGTGGTCTGGCAGTATCCGGAGCTATTCTCCAGAAGGTTCTGGCCAATCCCCTGGCCAGTCCCGGACTCATGGGTATCAATGCCGGAGCCGGGTTTGTGATTGCTCTTTGCGGCGCCTTCTTTCCAGGGGTCTGGCAGCTGACGCAGCCCGGAGCTTTGATCGGCGCCCTCTGTGCCAGTCAGCTGATTCTGGTTCTCACCAGCCGTTTTCACAGCAGCCGGCTGACTCTGGTGCTGGCCGGTCTTGGGCTTTCCCAGATTCTCATGGGACTCATTGATCTGCTGATCACCTTTTTCCCCGATGCCCTGTTAGCCTACAGCGATTTTCGCATCGGCTCTCTGGCCGGTGTAACCCTGGCCAGAACGGGTGCCAGTGCTCCCTGGATCATTGCCGGTCTGATTCTGGCTCTGCTTTTTTCCAGGCAGCTGGAACTGCTGAGTCTTGGCTCTTCCCAGGCCAGAGCTCTGGGACTGAATGCCAAAGCCTGGAGCCTGGGACTGCTGGTGCTTTCCAGCCTGCTCTGCGGAGCGTCCATCAGTCTGTGCGGACTGCTGGGATTTGTCGGTCTGCTGGTTCCTCAGATCACTGCAAGACTCCCCCATTCCAGTGCCTTTTCCTGGCTGGGACTGAACATTGTCTGCGGCAGCATTCTGCTGGTTCTGGCAGATCTGCTCTGTAGGATGCTGTTTATCCCCTATGAGATCCCCTGCGGCATTCTGCTCAGTCTGACAGGCGGTCCCTTCTTTCTGTGGCTGCTGTTCCATCAGAAATGGAGGAAGAGCGCATGATCGAATTTCAAAATGTCAGCTTCTCCTATCCGGATCATCCGGTCCTCAAAGATCTGTCACTGACCTTTCCTGACGGACAGATCAGTGTCATCCTCGGCCGGAACGGATCAGGCAAATCCACTCTGATCCGGCTGATCCTGCAGGAAATCAGACCACAGAGCGGCACCATCCTGCTGGATGGCAGTCTGCTGGCCGAACTGAGCGCCAGAAAGACCGCCCAGAAAGCCGGCTTCCTGCTCCAGGGCAGCCGGCCTGCCGATCTTTCGGTCAGGCGCATGGTACTCCATGGACGCTTCTGTCATCTGGACTGGCCCAGAAACTATGGCCCGGATGATCTCAAAGCGGCTGAAGAAGCCATGGAAAAAGCGGGGATTCTGCCTCTGGCAGACTGTTCTTTGCAGGAACTTTCCGGAGGAGAACTCCAGAAAGCGCTGCTGGCCAGACTGCTCTGCCAGCAGACACAGAATCTGCTGCTGGATGAACCCAATACCTGGCTGGATATCGCAGCTCAGGCTGATCTGTTTGCTTTGATGAAGAAGGAGAAGGAGCAGGGACGCTGTATTGTCATGGTCCTGCACGATCTGATTTCCGCACTGGAAAATGCTGATCAGCTGTTTGTACTCGATCACGGAACCCTGGCTTTTCAGGGAACACCGGAAGAGTTTGCTTCTTCACCGCTCTGTGAGCAGATTTTTGATGTAAAAATCGAGCAGGTCATTCTGCATGGCAGAAAAAGATATTTCTACGCATAAAGCCGTCTGGCTTCGGAAGTTCCGAAAACCAGACGGCTTTTCCTTTTGTTCAGTTCTGTTTCTGATGAAGTTTCTTTGCTGCCTGCTCAATACAGCCAGCTGTCTGAGCAGCGGCCGGACTGGGGCTGATCCAGTTTCTCTCTTTCAGATCTTCCTGGGGAAAGGCATTCTGCAGTTCTTCTGCACATTCCCTGGAAAGAATCACAAAGTCTCCCTGTTTAGGCAGTCTGTTCCAGGCTTTCTTCCAGCCCTGGATGCAGCCTCTGCTGCCAAAGACCAGAAGACCAGGCTTCTGATCGATCTGTTCCGGTGTGAGAACCGGTTCAAACCGGGTAGAGTACAGATTGATCCGGTTCAGAGGATGGCTCTGTTTCAGGATCTCTTCCATTCTGTTGTCCCCTTCTGCGGAACGAAGAGAGAGCACAGGCAGATCCCCAGGCAGTTTCTCCAGGATGGTTTCAGCCAGCCGGACTGTGGAGAAAATCTCCGGCTGCAGATCAGGATACATCCCGGCTTTCTTGAAGACTTCTGCTGTTCCGGATCCGATGACACAGATCTTCTGGAAAGCCAGAGAGCGCAGGTCATTGCCTTCCTCCAGAAAAGTCCTGAGGAAGAGTTCTGCTCCATGAGGACTGGTCAGGCAGAGGATCCCCGTCTGTCCTGCTGCTGCTTTAACAGCTCGCACAACAGCCTGTAAATCATCTTTCTGATGCAGCACCAGGGCACTCTGACAGAACAGAGAAGCAGGCAGAGACCGTTCGACTTTCTTCATGAATCCCGTTGACGAAACAAAATAGACAGGAGTTCTCTGCTCCTGCTGTTCATTCCATTCAGGAGCCAGAGCCACCGTATTGGAAATCATGACAATGGCAGGAGAAACCATGTTCATTGCTCTGGCCTTTTCAGCCAGCTGCGCCAGAGGAGCAAAACAGCCTCGGGACATGGAGATAGTTTCCGAAGAAAGAACGGCTGATGGTCTTGCAGGATCCATGCCGCCTTCCATCAGATCCTTTGTGATGGTCTCCAGATTATGAAGACCCATGAGGATCAGAAGGCTGCCATCAAAGGAACCCAGGTTTTTCCACTTGTCGGGCTGTACATTCTCTCTGGCATTGGTTCCTGTCATAACCAGAAAACGGTCTGCCAGGCCCCGGTGGGTCAGAGGAATGCCAAAACGGGCCGGCACCTGCAGAAAGGAGGGAATGCCGCTGCATTCTCTGACCGAGATGCCATGGTCCTGCAGAAACTGCATTTCTTCCATACCACGGCCAAAGACAAAGGGATCTCCACCCTTCAGACGGAGTACCATGGGGTATTCTCTGGCCAGCTGCAGCAGCAGCTCGTTAATTTCCGGCTGCTTCATGGAAAGGCGGCCGCCCCGCTTTCCCACATAGATTTTACGGGCCGAGTCTGCCAGAGCCAGAATTGAATCATCAACCAGATCGTCATAGACCACGACAGGAGCCTGCAGCAGAAGACTTCTCACTTCCTGGGTCAGCAGCTTGCTGGAACCACAGCCTGCTCCGGCCAGCACCACTTCTCCGGGAATCATCCGTCCTTCTCTGTCAGCGGGCTCTTTTTCTTTAAAACCAACCAGAAGATCTCTGAACTCCTCTTCAGAAAGGGGACGTCCCAGTGCCATACAAGTCTCAAATAATGTCCTGAAAACCCGGGATCGCTCATGCTGATCCGAAAATTCTTCCTTCACCGGTTCACGGATGGATGCCAGCCACTTCAGCAGCAAACCAAACCCTTCCGGCAGTTCACTGCGGATCTGCTTCTTCAGCCATCTGGCAGCCGAGGGGGAACTGCCGCCAGTCGAGATACCAATGACCAGATCTTCATCTTCCACCAGAGCCGGAAAGATAAAGGAACACCACTCCTGATCATCCACGCAGTTGCAGGGAATCTTTCTTTTGGCAGCCAGTCTGGCAATGCGGTGATTCAGCTCCACATCATCTGTGGCTGCGATGACCATAGCTGCTCCTTCAAGCAGTTCTTCTTCAAATTCCTGTTCAATCAGAGTCAGAGAAGAATCTTCCTGCAGTTCTCTGTTAAAGGAAGGAGAAACCAGGACCAGTCTGGCCCCAAAAGGATGCAGAGCTCTGACTTTCTGCCAGGCAGCATGACCACCCCCGGCAATCAGAACTTTCTGATCCTTCAATAAAACATATTCTGGAAAATACTTCATACAGCACCTCTGTCCATTCAGATCGTTTTTCTTCTACAGTTTAACGCCGTTCACATCTGCATTCTCCAATGATGCCAGCTTCACGGCAAAGGCGTAAGCCTTTCCATGGCAGACAAAAAGAAAAGCTCCCAACCTTCTGGTCAGGAGCAATCTATCCGGCTTTGTCCTATTTTTGCCTTGCGGCTATCGT
>Cinder_p2__coassemble_1531_pt1 | contig 26213 bp, 23 predicted proteins | sample Cinder_p2__metabat2_low_PE_019 | metagenome-assembled genome bin Cinder_p2 | reverse complement strand
CATACAGGTATTTCAGGTAGGCGCGCTCCAGATCAGGATCCAACCCTGATTCAGGGGCCGCTTTTTCTTCAGTTTTCATGCTGTTCTCCTTCTGCCTTTGCGGCGGTGTCAAACAATTCACGCCTGGTCATGTGACCATGCCTTCCATGCGTCTGTGTATCGCTGGTATTCGGCGGTTACCGCCTTGCGGATCTCGCAAGCCTTGAAAAACTCCAGGTCTTTCGGGTGGTAAGTCGTCAAGATTGCACGCATGATGACCATTGACATCTTTAATTCCGTCTTCATCGGCAGGCCCTGCTCTGCATCGAATTTTCCAAGCCACCAGCACAGATCGCCGTAATCAATCATTCCTTTTCTCCTTTCTTCGTCATGTGGTGGAAGACATGTACTGCCTTCTCCAGAGTCTTGAATCCTCTGGCGGATGTGATCCGCGCAGCTGACCTTCCGGACATGACTGCGTATCTGTTCTTTTCACGCGGATCCAGCTTGACCAGCTGAATGAAAGCCGTGTCGGTTTCGCGCTCTTCGATGATGAAGTCGTCTGTCATGCGAGTTCACTTCCTGTCATCGTTTTCCAGCGTTTGATGGTGTTTTCCAGACGGAAGGCTTTGATCACCTCATCTGTCTGGTACCCGAAACCTCCAAACTTCTTGAGCCCCAGACGTTTGATTTCCTGCCGTGTCGTGCTGTATGGCTTATCCAGCAGGTCTCTGATTTCGTATGCCCTGAGAAAAGGCATAGAGATCAGCCTTAGTTTTTCGGATGGTGTCATGCGTCCCACCTCTTGTAGACTTCCTCGGCAACCGATAAGTTCAGGCCGAACTTCTCGTTCACCGTCATCAGCTCGACCGTGTCATCCAGAATCGCCTGACGATCCCGAAGCATTCCAGGAGTCATGTCTTTCTTTTTGACCATCTTGTCGTAGCCGTGACGGTTGCTGACTGCCTTGTTGGCGATGGTGTTTGCCTTGATGTAGCTGACTTTTCCGTTGGGCTTCAGTCCTTCTTTCAACTTCTGCATTGCTTCTTTCTGGTGCTCTTTATCGAGCATCCGGAAAGCCTCGAAGCCTTCCAGCCCGGTCTGCTTTCTGAGTTCTACAAGCAGGTCCATGACCCACATCTGGAACTCTCTCGCAACTTTCTTTCGGCTGGAGAATACCGTCATGTAGATTCCCTGTTCATTAACGATCAGGTAATCCTGAAGAACTCCTCTGGTGTCGAATAGGGGGTAATTTGAAATGACCCCCTCCTTTTTGAGGCGGTACCGAACCGCTTTCGGTTCGATGCCCAATGGTGTGCAGATATCCTTTAGAACAGCCCACCATTCGCCGTCCTTTTCGATGAAACGGATCTGATGCCCGTTCCAAACTTCAGTTTTCATGTTGTTCATCTCCTTTCGTGATTTCCTTCCCTGTGCCAGAATTCTGATAAAGGAAGGAGGTGATAAATTGGTCAAAGTTCCTCGTCGTTCCAGGATTATCAGGTTCCTCTCTGATGACTGGGTTTCCTTTGAAGTTATTGCTGCCAAGCTATTCAGAGGAAATGAGTCTTTTTGTGGTCAGATGCTCACCGATATGGTGAAACAAGGTCTTCTCGAGCAAAGAAGTGAGCCGATTAATCCCGAAGTCTTGGATAGTGATCATTTCTATATGCTGCGTTGTCGTTATTACTACAAAGCGACCGCAAGCGGTATTGAATACTTTCAGAACCGGTGTCTTAAGATGTTAGAAAAGATCATTGGAGTCGCTAGATCGTGCAAGCCTTGACCAGGGCGGCGACAGCGATTATCAAAGCTGCTCCTAGCGCTCCAGCGATGAATCCAGTCTTTTTTGCATTCTGCTTGATCTGAATCAGAACTTGCTGAGTCAGATCAGCATGCACATGTACTGAATCTTGTGTGACTTTTGTGCACTCATACAGGTATTTCAGGTAGGCGCGCTCCAGATCAGGATCCAACCCTGATTCAGGAGCCGCTTTTTCTTCAGTTTTCATGTTGTTCTCCTTTCTATTTTGCCACCACGTTGCGTGGCTTTATTCTGTAAAAAAAATATCACCGACCGAAGCACCTAAGACAGATGCGATTCGGATCTTAATTGAATCTCTCGGCGTTCTGATGCCGGATTCATAGTTGCTGATCGCAGAAGCCTCGACACCGATTTGCTCAGCTAATTGAGCTCTGGACAGGCCATGTTCAATCCGCAGCTTCTTGATTCTTTCGCCAGCTACAACAGGATTCATCTCCTCACCTCTTTTCTATTCAGTTTTGTTTCACCACGCTACGTGGCAAACAAATAATAGACCACCACAAGACGTGATGCAAGACCTTTTGCCACAATTTGTGGTTTTATTTTCTTCTAGATTGTCACACTTCGTGTTAAGCTTTTGCCGAGAGGACTGTTATGGAAAGTATAGGAAAACGAATAAAAGATCTAAGAAACAAGAAAGGCTGGAGTGCCAACGAACTTGGTAAAAGAATCAATGTTGGTGAATCTGCCATCAGGAATTATGAATCGGATTACAGAACTCCAAAGATGGACAAGCTGGAAAGCCTAGCTGATGTATTCAACGTGAGTATTGATTATCTGATTGGCAAAACTGACACACCTAATGAATACGGGTTTGAAGACATCTTCAAAAGTGGAATTAAGAAAGGAACAAAGATTCTGGAATCTCTGAGAATGATTCCCATCTATTCATGTCTGAGTTGTGGGACAGGAACATGGGTAAATGAATATCCAGAAGAGCAAATGTCTATTCCATCATCTATGGTGTCACCCAACGCTGAATACTTTGCTAACCCGGCAGAAGGAGACTCTATGTTCCCCCTGATTCATCATGGTGATTACCTGATATTTGAAAAAGCGGATGAGATAGATTCAGGGAAAATTGGAAGCTTCGCTCTGAATGGAGAGTATTACTGCAAAAGGCTGCAGGTGGATCCGGACGGATCTGTGTGGCTGAAAAGTCAGAACCCAGCGTATGAGCCGATCCCGGTGAATCCAGAACATGATTTCAGGGTACTTGGACTGTATCGGTTCAAGCTGAGTAAAGAGCAATAAAAAACGCCCTCCGGATCTGGTACATCTGGAGGGCAGTTATCCATCCATGATAGAAAGGACACCACTTATTATGAGCATTTCCAAAAAGATTGTGAAGGGCAGACCTCAATATCGCTTTGTGATCAGATACAAAACGCCTACTGGTGAATGGAAACAGAAAGGGTCCGCATGGTATCCAACAAAGAGAGAAGCAGAAGAAGCTCAAGAGGAATTCCGTAAATCTCTGAAACCGAACGGGACACCTATACGTGCTGACACTTTCAGCAAAGTTTATAAGGAATGGATCGAAGAATCTATGAGGAATAATACCGCTGAAACCATCAGATCTAAGAAGCAGGTTATTGAAACTTACTGTGAAAGCCTTATGGGCAGAAGCGTCTCTAGTATCATGCCCACGGATATCAAGAAGATTTTTGAATCCGATCGGTTTACCGCCCTGTCCAGCTATAGAAAGAACCTGATCTATTCATGGGTTTCCGCTGTATTCGATTACGCAATGCGTTTCCATGGGCTGACCATGAACCCTGTTAAGATCCTGCCTAGATTCCGGGAGACTGTAGAAGAGAAGCTGAAAGAGGTAGAGATTTACGACAAACCCCAGTTCAGAACATTCCTTGAAGCTGTCCCCGAAGGCGTACACAAAGACCTTTTCTTCTTCCTGTATTGGACTGGATTAAGGATTAATGAAGCCCTGTCGCTTACCTTTGACGATGTGAAGGGCACCAGCGTGAAGGTCTGGAGACAATGGGATAAGGAAGAGATGAAGTTCCGCCAGTTGAAAACAAAGGGATCAAACAGGATTGTGGCTCTGGATCCGGATCTGATGAAAACGATCGCCAACCGCCAGAAAGAATATATGGCTCTTCCCGGTTTCAGCGGTTCGTGGTTTATCTTTGGCGGTCCGAGGCATCTTCCCTATACCACGATTGAGAGAGTAAAGAAAAAAGCCATAGAAGCTACAGGCCTTCCGCCGGTCAAGATCCATTCGTTCAGGCATTCCCATGCTTCCAATCTGATAGCCGCTGGAGTACCTATATTCAAGATCTCAAAGCGTCTGGGGCACTCATCGGTCAGCATGACTCAGGACGTATATGGCCATCTGATCCGCAATGACGAAGACGACATTCTCAGTGCAATGGCCTTAAAATAATCCGGAATCGTGTCACGCTTCATGTCATATTTTGTATAAAGTCTGTGTAATTCACACGATTTCAAGACTATATGTGCTTTATGTATCGCTTTGCAACATTCTGTAACAACGTTCTGTAAAATCCCGCTATCCTGACCATTTGAAAAAGCAGGACCAGAGAACCCATCTCTGGTCCTTTTTCATGTTTTTCCGGCTCCCAAAGGAAAAACACGCTCCATTTCCGGGGCGTGTTCATTTCTTTGCGATTTCCAGTCTGAGAGCCTAAATGGTCCAGTCTGTGGAAGCCATCCACTCATAAGGTTGGCGGAACATCACTTCATAGTGCTTTGCCAGCAGCGGTTCTGTAAGAGTCTGCAGTTGTTCGCTGTTTGCTTTTAACATGTTCAGACCCAGATGCAGACCCCGCAGGTTCATCTTCTGCTCCATCATCTGCAGCACCTGTTTATTGAATTCATCCGGGTGAGCCAGCGTCCAGGCAGCCATGTCTTCGAGAAGCAGCTGCTGGTGATCAAAGGCGTGCTCCTCTTCCTTCAGAGGTCTGAAAAAGAGGTTCACGATGTGCTCCGGATCCGCCGGATCCTGTTTAAGGCTTTCCCGGAAAGCCTGAACTCGGTCTTCCTGTTCCATGGGAACAGACAGAATCAGTTCCAGCCAGTCGGGATCTTCAATCGTGACTCCTGTTTCTTCCTGACCGGCAAGAGCCTTTCTCCATCCGGTTCTGGCCTGCTGGACGGTGTCAAATTTCTGCAGCGCAGGAAAAGTCTCGAGATCAGCCTTCATGGCGGCGGCAGCTTCCTGCAGTTCACCAATAGCCTTCTTTTTCTCTTCCAGAGAAGTCTCTGATTTCACCACGTGCTGCAGGGTATTCTCCAGCACCACCGGACTCTGCAGGGCTCTTTTTAGGCGGTATGCCAGCACCTGCGGGTCCATGGAAGCAGAAAGCAGTGCCTGAACAGCCGGGAGTTCTTCTGCAGGAGCAATCACACTGGACGGCAGCCTGTGAGAAGCAGAGAGTGTCTGCAGCAGAGTTTGGGCACTGAAAAAGGACTCTGCATCTTCCTGTGCCGCCATCTCATAATCCTGGAGAATATCCTGCAGAGTTTTCAGATCCACAGGTCTGTTTGATTTGAGCAGGGGTTCTGCCTTGATCTGGGCCCATGTTTCATGGAAAGAAGGTTTTCGATTGCCTCGAAGCTTTCTGCCGCAGAAGGGGCAGGTGAGCGGTCTGTACTCCGTCTCTGTTTCAAAAACGATCTGACAATGTTCACATTTCATGAGTTCTCATCCTTTCAAAAAAATACGAGTGTTCTTTCTATCCTGTTCATTCTACCTGTTTGCGTCTGGTTTCGGAGCGGTCAAACGGCTTAGGACTTCATTTGGTTTTGACTACAATTGAAGTACAAGCATGAAAGCGAGGTTTGAATCATGAGTGATAAAAAAGTAATCCTGGAAGACCAGGCTGAACTGACCGGCGTACAGGCCAGTGTAATGGAAGAAATCCACAACCATCTGGTCAAGGCTCAGTCCCTGATCGATGTCATCACATCCGCTATCGAAGCAAAGAATACAGACAACAAGCTGGGTCTTGCCAGCGAACTGAATTCCATGGTTGCCGTTTATGACGAACTGGAATGCGCTCTGAACGACTCTGAAGAAGTTCTGGATGCCCTGAACGAAACTGTCGCAGTAGACGAAAAAAACGCCTAGTTTTCAAGTACACAGCCAGGACGCAGGCCTGAATGAAAAGGCCTGCGTCTTTTTGTGTTGACAGAGCTTTCCGGGACAGGCAAGATGAACAGACTAAAACAATACTTTCCTCCAATGGTATAATGTTACTCGTTATTACACCGGAGGCCCCCTGTCCCGGAAAGGAGTTCTGGCTGATGAACAAGTTTTTTCAGAATCTGATCACCTCCATCATCATCGGAGTTGTGGTTTATTTCTTCATTTACGGCATGATCTACACCCAGGCTCTGGCCAATGTGCCTTTTCTGGGAGAACTGATTACCAGGCTGACCCCCACAACGATCTTCATGATCGCTTCCCTGTTCTCGGTTGTGTACTTCTGCATCTATGGACTGGGATCCAACGGAAAATCCATTCTGGCCGGCATCTTCCTGTTTCTGATGGTGGTGTACTTCTTCGAGTACTCCGATCAGATCATCGCCCGGTTCCAGCAGTTCACCAATGCCCTCATGAGCATTCTGTAAGTCTCTTTACCGAAGCATCCGCTTCGGTTTTTTATTGGGCAAAAAGAAAAACCGGCTTTCACCGGTTTTCATCTTTCACAATTATGCAGCCTGTTCGGCAGGAGCGGAAATCTGCTCGTCGCTGCTCATGGGCAGCACCAGGGTAAAGACAGCGCCTTTGGTATCCGTGCGGTTGCCCGCTTCCACGCTGCCGCCATGGGCTTTGAGGATGGAATCCACAATGGGCAGGCCCAGACCCACACCGGAATGGCTTCCCTTTTCGTTGCCATGAGTGGTGTAGAACAGAGCGAAGAGCTTGCTCTGGGCTTCCGGGGGAATGCCGGTTCCCTGATCGAGAACCGCAATCCGACAGGTGCCGTTTTCCTTGTCCACACTCAGCCGCATCTCAATGTCTCTGGATGGCGGAGTGTGCTTGCAGGCGTTGTCCAGCAGGTTGATCACCGCCTGCTGAATGAGCTTGGAATCCATGGGCGCGATGACGATGTCATCCGGGAAGGTCCGGATGATTCTACGGTCCGGCTTTCTGGCTTCGATGGTGTCTGCTGCCGCATTCATGACATCTTCCACCACGTCGATGACCTTGTTGATCTGGAAGGCGCCTTCCTGCAGCTTGGTCAGAGCCAGAATATTCTGCACCAGGGTGTAGAGCCAGTTGGATTCTCTGTGAATGTTGCGGGCCATCTTGTTGAGTTCGTACTGGTCTTCCGTCATGGAAATCATGATTTCGGAAGTGCCGATGATGCCGGCCAGGGGCGTTCTCAGATCGTGGGAAATGGAACGCAGCAGATTGGAACGGTACCGTTCTCTCTGGCGCTCCTCTTCCGTCTGCTTCTGTTTGGTGGCAGACAGCTCACGGGCGATGACCAGGCCCAGAGCTCTGACCATGGTGGTAATGGTGTGCATCTCCTCATCATTGAGCTCCATGGCTTCCTTTTTCAGGATGCCCACAATGCCGAGGAAATCAAAATCCGTCTTATCCGCATTGGTTTTGCGGATGGGAAATTCACAATAACAGTTGCCCATGATGTAGGGCGCATCAGAATGCTCCGTGTACTCTTTGAAGGACCGGTTGCTGACGTTGAAGTTTTCCAGGAACCGGCCGTCGTCGTCCATGACCATGAAGGAAGAAGCGGGTTCTCCCTCGTCGGTAAAGATCATATAGGCGGCATGGACATGAAACTGCCGGCTGATGGTTTCTGCCGTCATCTGGGCTGCTTCATTGATGTCGGTGATGCTGGACAGCTCACTGGTGAATTCAAAGAGCGTATTGGCGATTTTTTCCTTTTCCTGCGCCTGTTCCATGGCCACTTTCGTTCTGGAAGTCATGATGCTGGCGATGAACAGAGCCACGCCGAGAATCACCATAACGACCACGTCCGATGCGGATCCAATGAACAGCTGATGATAGGGTTCGCAGAAGAAGAAGTTGTACAGGAACAGTTCGATGACCGATGCGATTAAGCCATACGCATATCCCTTGCAGATGCCGCTGGTCAGAATGATCGACAGCAGGAAGGTGATGACAATGGTTGCGGACTGGAATCCGGCCTGGTGAAATCCCAGGCCGATCATCAGTGCAAGCACCGGAAACAGAATCATGAAAAAGGAATTCTGAATTACACTGGATAATTCAGGCGGTTTAAATTTCACGCTATCCTCTCCTCTCTGTCTTTATTTTCATTTTCTTAAGGTTTCTACCTATAATTAATATATTCTTTATCTCTGCCATATGCAAAAGAGCCTTAGGAATTTTAAGGGATTTCCCAAAATTCTGCACTGTTCTCTTTCATGAATCTCATCGCCGCGTCGATTGGCAAATTCCGAAAAGATTCGAATATCAGCTTTATTTACAGGAGATTTGCCCTCTGAAAACAATCAGAATCCCGCTTCAGGCGCATTGAATTTTTTCCGGAAATGTTCGATCTGTAAAAAATGAAAGAAGCCTTTCCATTTTCAGGGAAAGGCCTCCATTTGTCTGTGCATAAAGATGAATTTTAACGGTATAAAGGATCAAAAAAGATCATTTCGATAGACTACAAAACAGCCCGGATTTCTTTATATCACTTTTATAACAACATCCATTGATCTTAAACTGTCAGCTCCAGAATCAGGTGTTCGGGGCCATCGATCTGGGCTTCATAATAGCCGTCTCCCGTGGTTCTGGGACCGGAGGGCACGGGATATCCGGCATGGGACAGCTCTTCTGCCAGTTCATCCACTCTCTTTTTACTGCCCACGGACAGGCACAGATGAACCAGTCCGAGATGCTCCCGGCCGGGATCCTGGTCGATGTCATCCCGGTGCATGATCTCCAGACGGCTTCCCTCGTCAAAGCGCAGGAAATAAGAAGAAAAACCGGTTCTGGGATTGTGATAGAGTTCGCCGCTGATGCAGCCAAACCAGGTTTCAAAGAAGTCCTTCATGGCTTCCAGATCCCTGGCATAGAGAGCGGTATGTTCAATTTTCATGATTCCTGTTCCTCCTGCAGCACATGCTCTTCCAGAAAAAGAGCCACTCCTTCATGGTCGTTGTCTGCGGTGATGAAATCCGCAGCTTTTCTGGACAGTTCACTGCCATTGGCCATGCATACACCGGTGCCGGCAAATTTCAGCATGTCCGCATCATTGTCCTGGTCTCCAAAGACCAGCAGATTGTCCGCACTCCAGCCATGGAGGTCCAGAACTCTCTGCAGAGCGGCGGATTTGGAAATGGATGGATCCATGTATTCAAAGAGAACGGAAGCCGTCACCAGCGGCTTCAGCCGGATCTCATCGCTTTGGAATTCGGCCCCTCTTTTCTGAACTTCCGGCATGTCTTTTTCATCGCACACCAGCATCATTTTCATTCTGGAAGTCTTCAGAAAGTCCTCCAGGCTCACCGTCTGATAGGGAACATGATCCACCCGGGAGACCATCTGAATCAGTTCATCATCCACGGTGGTGTACAGAATGCCCTCATCGGGAATGACAAAGTTCACCTTCTGATCCTCATGGTGCTTCATGATCTCCAGAATGGTCCTGGCAGGCAGAGCGCCAAACTGTTCTTTTGTCTTCAGCTGCAGATCCTCAATGACACCGCCTCCGCCGCTGACCAGCACGTCCACGCGGCCTTCAATGCCCCAGGCAGCCAGAGAATTCATGACACTTTTCCCTTCTCTGCCTGTACACAGGCCAAAGAGGATTCCCTGCTTTCGCAGCGTATCAATGGCCCGGATGGTTCTGGCATCCACTTTCTGCTCTGAGGTCAGCAGTGTTCCATCTAAGTCAGCCATGACCAGTCTGATCCTGTCTTTCATTTCAGTTTCTCCTTTTTCTTCTTTCTCATTTCAACTGCCTTCATGGTAACAGGTCTTTTCACCGATTCCCTGCAAGGTCCGCAATCCGGACCTGCCGAACGCTTCTTCTTTACAAATCCCACACCGCTGGCCAGAATTTTCTTAGAAAACACTCTGAATCCATTCAGAGGGAGGAAAGTACATGATCGATTTCGATAACGGCACCATCTTCAAGCTTACTCATTCCGACGGCTTCACGTCCGAAAAAATGGTGAGTCCACTTTTCGCGCCCTAGGAACAATTTCTGGACGAATACCGCACTGTCCGGGATGTGGTGGTCTTCACCAACAGGCGTGTGATCTGCGTCAATGTGCAGGGCATGACCGGCCTCAAAAAGGATTTCACATCCATCCCCTACTCCAGCATCCAGATGTTCTCTGTGGAAACCGCAGGTCCCATGGACATCGATTCCGAGCTGGTGCTCTTTCTGGCCGGCATCGGAAAAATCACCTTCGAGTTTTCCGGATTCTCCAATGTGGTGGCCATCGGCCAGGCCATCAGCACCTGCCTGTTCCACTAGAGTGAAGCAGACAGCTTTTTCAAAAAAAAATCGCAGTAAACAGGCAAAAGGCAGAACGCTCAGCACGTTCTGCCTTTTGTGGTGGTGGATTGTATTTCAGAAAAGAGAATCAGATTTTATTTTCTCTTTTTTCTGGTGTAGAGAACGCCAAGCAGAGCTGCACCGGCTGCACTGAAGGCAGCAAGGAAGCCGCTGTTAGCAGCAGTCTTCACACTCTTGCTGGTGGAAGCTGATTTTTCCGGTTCAGATGCACCGGTTTCGGGCTTCAGGCTTTCTTCGGGTTTCTGCTCAGCTGCAGGATCTTTCTTATCTTCCGGTTTTTCCAGACTGTCGATCTTTTCCAGAACGGCTCTGGCATCGTCCAGAGCAGACAGAGCATCCACCTGCAGAGGTTCATCGGCTGCCAGGACGGTATCCAGACGTTCGGTGACTCTCTGAACATCCATCTTCAGTGTGTCATCCAGAGCATCCAGATCCAGAGACATGAGCATGACTCTGACTTCGCCAAGCTGGGCCAGCAGAGATTCATCGGCTTTCAGGCGCAGAGCCATCCAGCAGTGATGCAGTTCACTGACAGCAGCATCGATTTCTTCCTGGCTTTCAGCTGTTCCAGCCAGAGCCTTCGCCTGTTCGAGGGCAGCAGTGAATTCACTCTGGCCTTCGGTGGCATACAGACTCAGATCGGCGCTTTCAGCGGTTTCGATGAGCAGGTTGAGCAGGGAGTAATCCAGATCAATCTGAACAGGTTCCATGGCAGCAATGGCCTGATGGAGCTGATCGAGAGCCTGCTGGATGGATTCATCCAGAGCGGTCTCGCTGTTCTGAATTTCAATGGCATGATCCAGAGCTTTCTGCAGAGCATCGAAGTCACCTCTCCAGGAAGCGGGTGCATCCAGGATCGCCTGGGCTTCACGGATGGCTTCCTGCAGACCGGTCTTGTCGGAGGTGAAGTTCAGCATATGAACAGCCTTCACCAGATTGATCCAGGCCTGGTTGATTTCATCCTGGCTGGCTTCGGAATCTGCTGCAACCTCTTCCGCATTCTGCAGAGCCTGTTCAAAGGCGGTGCGGACGATGTTGTTGAGATGTTCGTAGCTGGGATCCTTCTGGGCGTCTCTGGCGTAGTCGATGGCAGCCAGCAGCAGGGAGCGGTCAGCTTCTTCTGTCTGCTGCTGTTCTTCTACCTGGATCCAGGCGGCAGCTTTCTTGTCTGTGCCTTCTACAGTGCCTTCCACCTTGACGGTGCCGGCCTTTTTGAAGTCATCGGCATTGAGAGCATCCCATGTGACGGAAACATTCTGAGTGCTCGATCGGACAGTACGGCAGACAGGGTTTCAGGCAGAGCAGGCAGCTTGCCGGCAGTGGTCTTGCCATACCAGGGAGCAATGGATTCCACTCTGTTTTCCTGAATATCGGCTGTTTCCAGAATCCGGAATTCGGCCAGACCGCGTTCGGGATGTTCGGAACCGCCGTGATAGTAGTTCTGATCGGGGTCGATGGTGAACTTGACAGAAGCGGCATGAACCGGCTTGTCCAGCATAACCGTATTGTCAGGCTGGCCGGACCACTTGATGTTCTTCACCATCTGGGAAGAAACCAGTTCTCCCCTGGCATCGAAGAATTCCAGCAGACCTTCACCGATTTCGTTGACCTGATGGCCGCGGTCGACCAGAACCACGCCTTCGATCCATTTTTCCTCATCGTAGGAAACCTGAATCCATGGGGTATGGTCGGACTGTCTGGAAGCCCATGAGGTTCCAGTGGTTCCATCCACAGCCATGCTGCCAACATAACGGGAGTCTTCATCGGTTCCATCATAGGCACCGCTGCGGGAGCGCACGGAAGAAACTTCCACGTGGCCGTTGCCGGCGATGTTGGCTGTGGGCACGCTGATGGAAACGGGATCGGAATCCACAGTCACGCCATTGAGGGTGACATGAGCGGTGACAGTGCCTCTCCAGGCCGTCTGGGGATGCTCAGTGACATAGATCACATTGGAGCCTTCCAGCTGCTTCAGGGGAGAGCCTTCAGAGAATTCATAGGTCACTTCTGCCTGGCCCAGATCCACAGCTTTGCCGGTATTCAGATAACCGGTGAGGCTCATTTCAACAGGATCAGTGGGTGTCACAGAAGAAGCGTCAGCTTCCAGACGAACGCTGGACAGGTAGTCATCAAAGACAAGGTTCAGGTTGTCGTCTACGGAAGGATACAGACTGGTGCTCAGGGTGATGCCATCCAGAGCGACTTCCACGCGGATTCGCACTCTGCCCTTCTTCAGAGCATGAAGAACGTTGTTTTCATCCACGGAAATGGTATCGGGATCTTCACTGGTCACGGTAACAGCCGCCTTGCTCAGATCCAGTTCTTCATCCAGAGCATTCCATCCCTGAATCTTCAGGGCTGTGCTCTGGCTTCCCTTTTCTTCGGGTTCTACCGCAATGCGGTTGAGTTTTTCAGCCAGGTTGGTGCCGGTGATGTTCACTTCCATGACATCGAGGCGGGAGCCGTTGGCTCCATCCGGGAAGGTGACGCGGATATAGCGGGCCTGCACGCCAGGGATGGTGTAGTCAGAGTAGTAGCCATAGTAGGAAGCAGATCCGGCAGCAGGTCCGCTGGTGCGGCCTGCTTCACTCCAGTGTTCGCCATCAGTGCTGGTTTCAATGACCACGGTCTTCGGTGTATTGAGAACAGATTCCATTTTAGCGTTGTAGAGCAGAGACACCTTGTCCACCTGAGCCAGGGACTGCAGATCAAAGGTCAGAGAGGAAGACTGACTGGCAGAAGCAGACCAGCGGGAGCCGTCAAAGCCGGTGCCTTCAATGCCCCTGTGATCCAGAACGTCTGCAGGATCCGTGCCGGCCAGAGTGCCTTCGGCGCTGACTGTGGCATGATCGGAGAGTTTTTCTTCTCCTTCCACACGGGTGTAAACGCGGTTGGTGGTCAGAGACTGGCCATCCAGTTCCACATCAGCCCAGATGGCGAAGTATCTGCCCTTGGCAGATGCATCAAAGCTGACGGTGCCGTTTTCGGTATGAACACAGTCAGTGTCCACGAGTTTGACAGGAGTGTATTCGTCACCCTGATCGGTGAGCACTTCCGCTGCATGCAGAGTCACATTCGCTGCATCCAGACCGGAGATCAGGCCGCTTTCGGTGTGGCCTTCCAGAGAAATGTTCATGTCATCGGTTCTGGTGCACTGCAGATAGCTTTCCTTGCCATTGAGGTGCAGAACGGCTTCGATGAGGTCTTCGCTGATGTAGATTTTGCCATCGCGGGCAGTCACCTGAACGGAGTCAGACTGGCTGACGCCATCCTGGGTGCCGGTCACGGTAATGGTGGTGGTGCCGTTGGCTTTGGGTGTTACTTCACCGGTTTCGCTGACAGCAGCCACAGAGGAATCGGCACTTTCATAGGTCACGGAATCCAGGTGAGCTTTCAGAGCCTGATAGGTCATGAAGCCCTGGGCATTGAGCTGCAGAACGGAAGCGGACTTCTGTTCGGGTTTGATGCGCAGATCGGTGAGCTGGAACTTGCGTTCGGGGTTGTCGGTAACCACCTTGATGATGGTGTCTACCTGGTCTTCTTCCACACCGCTCAGATCGATGGTGAGGGTTTCCCCGTTCTGAGTGAAGGGGATTTCCTGGTCTTCGTTGAGCCAGGTGACCTTTTCCACGTTGTCCTTGACAGGGCTGACGGTGAAGGATTTTTTGTTGGAAATAGCGCTGAAGCCGGTTCTTCCATCAGGACCTGCCATGATGTGCAGATAGATGTTGTTGTCGCGGCTGGTGGCATAACCCCATGAGGGGCCGTGACCGTTTTCGAAGTGGTCGATGTTGCCCTTGCCATCATCGGTGCAGCTGCAGTTGGAACCATTCAGGAAGTAAGGCATGGTGCCGGTTGTGGATTCATGGCGTTCGGGCTTGCCTTCCGGTGCAAACCAGGCAGCCGTCTGTTCACGAACGTCGATGAATTCCTGCAGAGCGATGGGATAGGTGGATGCAATGACAGAAGGTTTGTCCCAGTTGGGTCCGCGCTGCATGATGGGCATCTGGTCGTTGTTGTCGACCATGCCGCGTCCGGCGTTGGATACCATTTCCTGAGCTACCAGACGGTAGTCATCTCTTCTGGCGTAGTAGGGCGTGTAGTTGTTTTTGGTATGCAGAGATTTCCAGGGTTCCATCACGGTGCGCTTGGTCAGGCTGGAACCGCGTTCTCTGGCGTAAATGCTGCTGCATTCTCCGGTGCGCAGGTCGGGATCACCGTATTCAGTGCCCCAGGCGTTGGCATCGATGATGATGTCGTCGCTGTAGTTGCGAACGGCGGAGTACATGACATCGTAGTTGGCATTGGGCATGGCCTGCGGACCGTCAAAGTACAGGTAGGCAGGATCATAGCGTTCAATGAGGTCTTCCACGTTCTGTACGAAGACATCGGTGGAGTAATGCTGGAGGCCGCCGCCTTCGGTGGCATAGTACAGACCGAATTTCATGTCGTGGCGCTTGACGGCTTCTTCAAACTGCTTCAGGCCGTCGACCACCTGGCCGTTTTCATCCTTGGGCAGATACATCTGACGGCTGTGAGCCGGATCGGCAAACTTGCTGGGCCAGTAGTAGTTCTGCTGCAGAGATTCCACGGAAACCATGGTGTGTCCCTGACGGCTGGCTCTTTCAGCCCAGGAATCCACAGAGAATTCGGGGTCTACAAAGTACTGATAGATGGGGCCGGTATGGCTCAGTGCGCTGACACGGCCTTCTTCAAACCACTTGTTGGGGCGTTCCTTGACTGTCAGGGTGTATTCCTGTCTGGCCACGTGGCCGGCAGCATCCTTCACCTGAACCATGAAGGTGTAGTCACCGGGATCGCTTTCCACAATGCCGTCGATGGTGCCGTCTTCTTTCAGGCTCAGACCTTCGGGCAGGCTGCCTTCACTGATGCTCCAGGTGTAGCCGGGTTCACCGCCGTCTGCCATGAACTGGAAGGCGGAAGCGGACAGGTTGTGAGGTGCGTTTTTATATTTGGATTCGTTCCAGACATAGGGCCATTCGGTGTAGCCGGTGGGCAGGCTGTTTTCAGGCAGGCCCAGACCATCTTCCTGCTGATCGTCCGCAGACAGAGAGCGGGTGGTGATGGTCAGTTCGGAATCCGTGCCGGAGACAGAGTACTGCAGACCTTCCACTTCATTGCCGCTGCCGTCGGTAATGCGGCCATAGAAGCCCAGGTAAGCGACGTTGTTGTCCTTGGCAATGGGAACACCGTTGGAATTGGTGTCTTCGGTATAGGTGTGCTGGATCTGAATCAGAATCTTGTTCCAGCCTTCCTTCAGGTGGATGTTGGTCTTTTCCATGTCTCTCTGCACTTCAGAGGGTTTGGAAATACCGGTGACTGCCTGGTCATTGACGTACAGTCTGTGGGCACCGCTGGTGCCAAAGCGGAACTGAACGTTCTGTTCCTTGGGGGAATAAACGTAGGTATGAGCATAGACATACTTGTTGCGGGTATCCACGCCCTTGCGCACGTTGTAGTAGCCATGGAGATCCTGATAATCGTCATAGGTTCTGTTCCACAGACGGTCATCGAAGAATTCCCATTTCTGACCACCTTCCGTCATGGGTTCTCCCAGTTCAGGAGTAATGGTGCTGGTGGGTTCAGGCAGTGGATCTTTGGTGCCGTAGACTTCAACTTCCCGGAAGCCCAGGCCTACGTTGTCATCTTTCTTGACACCGTCATAGACGATGACAAAGGAAGCTGTGCGCACGCCGCTGACGGGTTCATCCAGAACCACTTCGGCGGGATTGGGGGAATCCGGTACAAAGCTGTCGATGGTTCCGGTGGAAAGCACTTCACCATCGGCATCCAGCAGGGAGTATTCCACTTTTCTGACGTTGGAAACGCCGGGACCCCAGGCATCGTTATGACGTTCATAGAGAACCATGCGGTTGACGGTGACATCATTCTGCCAGTTCAGGGTATAGGTGGGAGTGGGATCCCAGGAAGGCCAGGTATCCGGGGAATTCAGAGTGTTGTGCATCTGGGCAATCCACTCGGTGGACAGAGAACCGTCGTTGGCCTTTTCTGGCAGCTGGGCAGCAGATGGATGATCGGTTTCATCCGGATAGCTGTAGGCATTGGTCTGCCAGACGCTGGAAGCGGTGGCTGAAGCTTCCAGAGCCAGGTTGGTTTCTTCCTCTTCATCAGCCTGGGCAGCTGCAGCCTGAGTGCTGGTGAGGGCATACTGGTAGACTTCGATTTCACTGATTCCGGTGATGGAGGGATAGGGAGTTCTTCCCTTATCCACTTCTACGCGGACGGATTTGACGTTTTTCAGAGGTTTATCAGGAGTAAATACATCGGGGTTGGCGGAAGATTCACCGCTGCACTGTACGTGATAGGGATCAGATTCACTGCCATCGGCGAAGGTGAAGATCAGATCGTACCACTGGTTGTAGTGGCGGCCGTCATCCCATCTGGCGATGGTCATGGTGCCAACGGTAATGGGAGAATCCCATTCCAGAGCAGCCCAGCAGGGGTTTTCCGTACCTTCAGTCACCCACTGGTTGCGGGTGCTTCCATCTACAAGAAAAGAAGTGGGGTTGCTAACCAGAGTGGCAGAAGACGCGGAGGTCTTGGCTTTCGGGGCCAGGTTGGGGTTTTCCGGAACAACGGAATCATAGATTTCATCTGCGACAGGGGTGTCATAGGGACCGCTCACCAGCCAGGAGTTGATGAATGGCGCGTCACCGCTGACATAGGTGGCCTGGATGGGAACAAAAGAGCTGAAAGTGGACAGGCTGGCTGCGGCAGCCAGAGTCAGACTGGTCAGCTTCTTAAATCCTTTCCGATTTCTTTTTCTATTCATTTTTTTCCTTTCCCGGTTCTTCAGCTGCCTGAAAGCCAGAACAAAATGGCAGTCGATTCTGGCTTTGCTGCTCGGTCTGAAAACGCTGGTCTGTAAGAAAAGCTGGCCGCTGCAGACGGAACGAGTGACGGGGGTGTCATTCGGCCGCTAAAGAAATCCGTTTCTTTGTATAGCTTAGTAACCGCTTTCTGTAGTGTCAACCAGGATTTTAAATGTTCGGTAAAGATCTCACTTTTGTACGAGACCCGCATGATCATCGTACGATTCCTCTCTTTTAAAAAACCGTTCTGGTTTTATAGAATAAGGATTTTTACGGATTTATGTCCTTTGGAACATCTATCGTACTGTTTTCAACAGCCAAATCTACCGGCACTACTTTTAAAATTTATCTTTCTGGCACTACTTCTGTACCCCGCTCAGAAAGTGCAGGATAAGCGGCAAAAATGACAAAACGCACTTCTCTTCCCTTTTTGACCTGTTGATCAGGAAGCCGGAACAGAAAAAGCCCGTCTGCTGAATCAGACTGCAGACGGGCAGGAATTGATTTTTATGGATCAGAGGCTTAACGGCTTCCGGAAGGTTTTCCCTTAGGTTTGCCAGAGCTGTTTCTGGCTGCTTTTCTGGGTCCTTTGTGAGAAGAAGGAACGGCAGAGCGGCGGGCTCTTTCATCTCTGGAACGGTCCCCACGGGCGCGCTTCTGTCCAAAGGAGATTTCATTGTTTCTGTGCAGAGTTCTGGCGGCTCTGAGTTTTGGATCCGGTGTAAGCAGCACAACGGATTCCAGGGCATCGGTGTTGGGGAACATGTCCACCAGTTCGATGGTTTTTCCGGTGTATCCATAGCGTTTGAACAGCTTCAGATCCCGGATCTGGGTGCGGGGATCGCAGGAGATGTACAGGATCTTTCCCGGATTCAGAGAGCAGGCACTCTCAATGAAGATATGGGTGGTGCCGGCTCTGGGCGGATCCAGAATAATGGCATCGTAATGCATATGAACCTTGCGGGCTTCCTTCATGAAGTTGGTGGAATCCATGGCCACAAACCGGATGTTGGAAATGTGGTTCTGTCTGGCATTGTAGATGGCATTTTCCACGGCTTCCTTGTTGATTTCCACGCCGGTGACTTCCTTGCAGTCTTCGGCCATGACCAGACCGATGGTGCCTACACCGCAATAAGTATCCAGCACAGTCTGATCGGGTTTAAGATCCAGCATGGTTCTGGCCAGGGAGTACAGTTCCTGACACTGGTCATGATGAATCTGATAGAAGGAAGAAGCGGTGAAGGTGATCTTCAGGCCGCACAGTTCATCGGTGATGGTGCCGTCTCCATACAGCACCTGGGTATCATTCTGCAAAACGATGGAAGTGTCTCTGGGGTTCACATTCTGCAGGATCGTCTTGATCTGGGGGAACTTGGCCCGCAGAGCGTTGACCATGTTTCTTCTGGAGGGGAATTCCGGTCTGGAAGTGACAAAGACCACCATAACTTCATCGGTGTTCTTGGCATAGCGGATGAGCACATGACGCAGCAGACCTGTACCCGTCTTGGGGTTGTAGATCAGCAGCTTCATGGAATTGGCCAGATCGGTGATCTCATTGATAATCTGGTTGATCAGATCGGGATGCATCCGGCAGGCCTTGGTGTTGATGACTCTGTGGCTGTGGGGTGCATACAGTCCGGAATAGATTTTCTTGGTGTTGGGGTCCCGTCCGAATCCGACGATGACCTTGTTGCGGTAGGCGATGGACTGAAGAGCCATGTGGGGTTCTCCCACACTCAGATGCAGTCCGCTGTCACGGACCAGATCCACGACGTTTTCTCTTTTCAGTTTCGCCTGCTCTTCATAGGGGACATTCAGCAAAGAGCATCCCCCGCAGAGCTTCGAGACTTTACATTTCATATTTCTGCCTCATTTCTAGAATCTGCCTACATTATAACCGGCTCACCGGGAATCCCTTCTCTGATGCCGTCCGGCAGACAGTCTGATTCAGTTTACTCCGATTTTTTTGGACCATTCAGTTTTTCCTGTTTCTTCCCTTCTCCATTTCCCGTTTTTGTTTCCGATTAAAACAGTGGGCAATTGTGCAGAAGCCATCCTGAAAGCCTTCCCCCTTCTTTTTGCCTTTCGAAACCCTTTTTGCCCTCATAACCTGTTTGTTTGAACTATAATTTCAGAAAGAAGGGTGGTGGTCAGTATGAGTCCGGACGAACCTGGAGCGAAAAATCTGTGTGTTATGCTGACTGCCGCCAGTGCAGTCTCTGTCTGAAGCGGGCTTTTTCTACTCAGACAGATTTTTTCTGTGCCAACGGCAGCTGAAAGGAGGATCCATTATGGATAACACCATTTCAGACTCCGTCAGAGCATCCCATGACAGAGAACAGAGCCGCTCTGTCAATCAGGAAAAACTGATTTCCATCATCCGGGAGACCACCGCTCCCAAGGTGATGCGGGACAAACTGGCTCACTACCACATCAGCGACATTGCAGATGTCCTGGAAGATCTGACTCCCGAAGAAAGAAGCCGCCTGTTCCGGCTGGAAGATGCCGAACACCTGGCTGACCTGCTGGAAACCATGGATGATAATATGCGGGCTCCTCTTCTGAAGGAAATGAACATCAAGAAAGTCATCTCCATCCTCAACCGGATGGAGCCTGACGAGGCAGCCGACCTGCTCAAGGATATGGATGCCACCCGAAGAGAACTGCTCATCGAACTCATGGAACCGGAGGCCAGAAAGGCCGTCAGTCTGATCGTTTCCTTTGACGAAGACCAGATCGGTTCCCAGATGACCACGGACTTCATCGAAATTCCCAATACCATCAGCGTCAAGGAAGCCATGCGCGAACTGCGCCGGCAGGCCCGGGACAACGATAATATTTCCATTCTTTACCTGCATGACGAAAACGGCATGTACTATGGAGCCATCCGGATTGCAGACCTGTTTGCCCTGCGGGCCAACGATTCCCTGGAGGATGCGGTGGAAACCAACTTCCCCTTCGTCTATGGCACCGAAAAAATCAGCGATGTCATGGAAAATCTGAAAGACTACGCGGAAGATTCCATTCCCGTCCTCAACAATGAAAACCAGATTCTTGGCATTGTCACCGGCCAGGACCTGCTGGATGTCTTCGACGAAGAACGAAGTGAAGACTACGCCAGACTGGCTGGTGTGGCCGCAGCCGAAGATCTGGAAGAACCTCTGTTTCTGTCTGTGGGAAAACGGCTTCCCTGGCTGTGCATCCTGCTGGTTTTAGGCCTTGGTGTTTCCACGGTCATTTCCATGTTTGAAGGCATCGCCGCCCAGATTCCCGTGGTGGTTGCCTTCCAGTCTCTGGTGCTGGACATGGCGGGCAACGTAGGCACACAGTCTCTGGCTGTCACCCTGCGTGTGCTCATGGATGATTCCCTGACCTGGAAACAGAAACTGTTTCTGGTGACCAAGGAAGCCAGAACCGGTCTGGTCAACGGCCTGATTCTGGGCGGCAGCAGTGCTGCGGTGCTCAGTCTCTATATTCACTTTGCGCTGGGCTATGCGTGGCTGCAGGCCGGCGTCATCGGTGCCTGCATCGGTCTTGCCATGCTCGTCAGCATGGTCATCTCTTCTCTGACCGGTACCTGCATTCCCATGTTCTTCAAGGCTATTCACGTGGATCCGGCCGCCGCGTCCGGACCCCTCATCACCACCCTGAACGACCTGATCGGCGTTGTGTCCTACTACAGCCTGGTCTGGATTCTGCTGATTCAGGTCTTCGGAATTTAGGAAGGAAATCAATCATATGGAAGAACAAAACAAAAATCCGCAGAACCTTCCTGCGGAAACGGATGAAGAAACCGTTCTGGCCCGTCCTGACTACAATGATGAGATCATCGAAATCATCCGCACCATCACGGCCCCCAAAGTTCTGCGGGACAAGCTGGATGATTATCATGCCTATGACATTGCCGAGACATTCGACAAGCTGACTTCCTTCGAGAGGGAAAAGCTGTATCGGATGCTGGATACGGAACGGCTGACTGAGATTCTGGAATACCTGGACGAAGAAGACCAGGCCATGTATCTCAATGAAATGAACATCAAGAAGGTCATTTCCATTCTCAACGAAATGGAGGCGGACAAAGCCGCCGACCTGCTCAAGGAAATGGACAAGGAGAAGCGCGACATTATTCTGGAACTGCTGGAACCGGAAGTCCGCAAGAACATCTCCATGATCTTCTCCTATGACGAGGATGAAATTGGTTCAAAAATGACCACCAACTACATCGAAGTTCCCCGGGGCATCTCCGTTAAGGAAGCCATGCGCCGCCTGATTCAGGAGGCTCCGGAAAACGACAACATCTCCACCATCTATGTCCAGGACGAAAACAACATGTACTATGGTGCCATCAGTCTGAAGGATCTGATCATCGCCCGTCCGGATACGGATCTGGAAGACATCATCACCACCTCCTACCCTTACATCTATGCCAATGAGCCCATCGACAAGGTGGTTGAAGAACTGAAAGACTACAACGAGGACTCCATTCCTATTCTGAACAACGACAACCTGCTGTTAGGTATCATCACCGCCCAGGATCTGCTGGAAGTTATGGATGAGGAAATGGGCGAAGACTACGCCAAGCTGGCTGGTCTGTCTTCCGAAGAAGATCTGGAAGAAACCCTGTTCCAATCTCTGAAAAAGCGTCTGCCCTGGCTGATCACCCTGCTGTTTCTGGGTCTGCTGGTTTCCTCGGTGGTTTCCATGTTCGAAACCGTCGTTTCCCAGCTGACCATCGTCATGGCCTTCCAGGCTCTGATTCTGGGCATGGCCGGTAACGCCGGCACCCAGTCTCTGGGTGTCACCATCCGCGTGCTCATGGACGATTCCCTGACCGGCAAACAGAAATGGCAGCTGGTCATCAAGGAACTGAAGGTCGGCGTGGTCAACGGTCTGATCACCGGATTCCTCTCCTTTGCCTTCCTGGGTCTGTACATTCACTTTGCCAAGGGATACGGCTGGATGGATGCCTATGCCATCAGCCTGTGCATCGGTATGGCCATGTGGCTGGCCATGATCATCTCCTGCATTACCGGCACCACCATCCCGCTGTTCTTCAAAAAGATCGGCGTCGATCCTGCCGTCGCTTCCGGACCCCTGATCACCACCGTCAACGATATGGTCGGTGTTGTCACCTACTATGGTCTGGCCTGGATTTTCCTGATCAATTTTCTGCATCTTTAATCCACAACACTGCCCTCCTGATGGAGGGCTTCTTTTTTGGCGTCAAAAAAAGAGTCCCGAACGGGACTCCATGAAAACAGGCAGCCTGAAATTCAGATTCTGGTCTTCCCCGTCGGTCAACAGGAAGAACCCATACGAACCATGCGCTGTAATGGCTGCATCCGGACGGAGCAGGGCCTGTCTGTTTCAGCCTTCACAAAACGTCGTGTAGCGAAGCTTTTGAACCGCCTCTTTCATGTTCTCAAACTGCCAGAATTCTTCCAGAGAGCAGTCTGAGGAGGCATGGGTCGATTCATAAATCTTACTGACATAGTCATTCATCTCTTCTTCTGTCAGTGTTCTGGTCAGCCTGATGGTGTCTCCATAACAGTCCATGACAGAACTGTCTTTGATGTCTCCCAGATCATCTGCCTGAATCAGAAGATCCAGATACTCTTCCTGAGGCGTGTCCCTGGTGAGGATGCCTTTCTCGATGAGAGTGAGTCTGCTGAAGTAGCAGGTAAAGTCGACAGCCGTCACCGGTTCACTGGTTTCAGGCGCCTTGATGGTCACCAGTCGTTCCCCGTATTTCAGAGAGCATGGTTCCACTGCAGTCTCACTGACCATGTCCGCTTCCTGTTCCGATATAGAATATCCGGCTGGAGAGACGGAGGCGCAGCCTCCAAGCAGCAGACATCCACAAATGATGAGTCTGGATAGTTTCATCTCTTTCCCCTCTTTTCTCTCTTTTTCTCCATTTTTCTGAAGTCCGGCCGGGACCATCCTGATCTTCCCGGACTGAGCCTTCGATGATCCCGGTCTGTTTGCTGCCATGGCTTGTCTTTCCCTGCCAGAGGACGGGATGCGCTGCCTGGAAGCTCAGTTTTTCTCTGGAAAACATGTTTATTGAAATTATACCGTTGCCAGATCACTTCGTCATGCCTGTCCTGAACTGGTTCATGAACCAAAACTGTGCGCGCTGCCGGATCTTCCGTGATGAAAATCCGTGACCGGACTTTCACCAGCAGCAGGCTCGACAGGCCAGGAGCAAAAAAAAACCCTGTCCTTTCGGGCAGGGGGCAAAGTGTCGATTCAAAATGGTGTTCAATCTGTTAACCAGATCAGGCAGCCAGCAGATCGGCGACCTTTCTGGAGTAGGCGATAGGATCAGAAATGGGGAATCCTTCAATCAGCAGAGCCTGATCATAGAGGACTTCCGCAATTTCCTTTACACGGTCCTTGTCAGAAGCCCATGCTGTGCGCAGAATGCTCCAGATTCTGTTGTCCGGGTTGATCTCCAGAATCCGGTCAGCCTTCATGGCAGGCATGTTATCATCACCGGACTGAGCAGCCATGGTGGCGAAGACTTTTTCCATCTCAAAGGAGAGGCCGTCACCAGCCACCAGCATGACAGGATCATCTGTCATCCGGTTGGACAGTCTGACTTCCTTAACTTCAGGCAGGGATTCCTGCATGAAGGTCAGCAGATCCTTATTCTCTTCATTCTGTTCCTGCAGAGCCTTCTTTTCCTCTTCGGAATCCAGATCCAGGTCGCCCTGGGCAGCGTTCTTGAAGCTGTGTTCTTCATAGGTGCCCAGAGTCTGCAGAACGAATTCATCAACCTGTTCAGAGAGCAGCAGAACCGGATAGCCTCTGGAAACCAGACGTTTGACGATAGGCAGATTCTGCAGCAGTTCAGCTTTCTGGCCGGCGGCATAGTAAATGTCCTTCTGGCCTTCAGCCATGTGTTCTACATATTCCTTGAGGGTAACGGGTTCAGGCTGGATGGTGGAACTGAACATCAGCAGATCCTGCAGTTTGTCCTTGTTGGCGCCATAGTCGTTGTAGATGCCGAACTTGATATCCAGGCCAAAGTTCTTCCAGAACTTTTCGTAGGTGGCTCTGTCGTCTTCCAGCATCTTGGTCAGTTCAGCCAGAACCTTCTTTTCAATGTAGTTGCGGATGACTCTCAGCTGTCTGTCATGCTGGAGCATTTCACGGGAAATGTTCAGGGACAGATCCTGGGAATCGACCAGACCTCTGACAAAGCGCAGGTAGCCAGGCAGCAGTTCTTCGCAGTTGTCTTCAATGAAGACGCCTCTGGAATACAGCTGCAGACCGGGTTTGTACTCTCTGGTGTAGAAGCCTTCGGGGATGCGCTGCGGGATAAACAGCAGAGCGGTGAAGGAGGTTGTACCTTCCGCATTGAGGAACAGAGTCTTCAGAGGAGCTCTGTAGTCCATAAAGTGTTCCTGATAGAACTGATTCAGTTCTTCTTCCGTGACTTCAGACTGAGGACGTTTCCACAGAGGCACTCTGGAGTTCAGAACCTTATCTTCCTTGTAGGTTTCGTATTCCGGTGTTTCCTTGTCTTCGGTACCTTCCACAACACGGGTGTTTTCCACCTGCATCACAATGGGATAACGGATGTAGTCGGAATACTTCTTGACCAGTTCCTGTACCTGATAGGAGCTCAGGTAGCGGGAGTATTCTTCCATATCGTCATCGGCTTTCAGCTTCAGAACGATCTCGGTGCCGCGTTCACCCTTTTCGCAGGGTTCCAGGGTATAGCCGTCTGCACCGTCAGACTGCCACTTCCAGGCTTCGTCGGAACCGGCCTGTCTGGAATAGACAGTGACTTCATCAGCTACCATGAAGGCGGAGTAGAAGCCGACACCAAACTGACCGATGATGTCCACATCGGAGCTGTTCTCTTCGTTCTTGGCCATTTCATCCTTGAAGGCCTTGGAACCGGAACGGGCGATGGTGCCCAGGTTGTCTTCCAGTTCTTCCCTGCTCATACCGATACCGTTATCACGGATGGTCAGAGTTCTGTTTTCCTCATCCAGGCTGATGCGGATTTCCAGGTTTTCCGGTGTCTCATGGTTTTTCAGAGCGTACAGATAGTACTTGTCCAGAGCATCGGAGGCATTGGAAATCAGTTCCCTCAGGAAAATCTCCTTGTGGGTGTAAATTGAGTTGATCATCAGATCCAGAAGCCTGCGGCTTTCTGCTTTAAATTGTTTTTTTTCAGACATTGCAGTCACATCCTTTTCAATTTCATAGGGAGTTATACTCCCGTACGTTAGCAATTGCAAGCTCAGAGTGCTAATTCTTTTTGGGGGAATTTGGCCATCTGTCTGAAGTCATGATGAAGCCTGTAAAGCCCATTTGCATGCCATTGGACCGAAGAAGAGTTGTTTGCCGCCGGTGGGAAAATAAAAAAGGGACGGATGACCAGACCCGACCAGAAGAAAAAGAATATGAAGAATGATGAATGCGATGGTCTTGCCAGGGACCGGGGTGCAAAGGAAATAAACACCGCGTCGCCTTCCCATCAGAGATCCTTTCATCAAAAGATTCTCTGATGCTTCTTCACCACCCAGAATGGAAACCAGCGGAAACCGGTCAGGTATTATAGATAGATAGAATGAACGAACAAGTAATTGACGGTCTCACCCGCTGCCACAGGTGTCTGGCCAGAAAGGGGCAGAATCTCTGCCGGTCTGCGCTGCCACACAGCCGGAGAGCCTGAACATTTCCGTCAGAAGGACCGTTTGCCGGTCATCAGTTTCCACTTTCGGAATCTGCTGGAGGGAATCTTCATGAAGTTCATGAAGCCGCAGCCGGAAGGAGAAAAACTGTCCATCAGGGATCTACTCTGGTGTTTAGTAAACGCAAGCTGAATTTTTAGTAATCCGTGCTCGCAAATCTAGATTATTACTGGAATACGCTGATGTCAACAGTCTTTGAAAAGAATGTTTCATTTGGATGTAAATTGTTTCAATTTCAGACAATTTTCAGCGTATTCTCTGATTCCTGTCTTTTCCGGGACATTTTTGAGAAAAAAGCCTTTCTTTCCTACACTCTTCTACCGCTTATGCC
>Cinder_p2__coassemble_1510_pt1 | contig 27144 bp, 21 predicted proteins | sample Cinder_p2__metabat2_low_PE_019 | metagenome-assembled genome bin Cinder_p2 | reverse complement strand
CTGGAAAATGCGGTCAGGCTACTGGAACGGTGCAGTCAGACATGTGGAATCTACAGTCATCCTGCCATCTCTGTGAGCAACCGGTTTTCAGTACCTGAATCTTTCCTTCCTGAAAAGAGCAAACAGTGTAAAATTCATTGCGTAAGAAAGAAGGAATTTGATGAACAAACCCTTTGTTCAGGGACTGAAGGATGGTTTTCCCATTTTTCTGGGGTATCTTTCCGTCTCCATTGCGTTTGGCATGTCCTGTGTCATCATGGGCATCCATACCCTGGAAGCTGTGATCATCTCGGCTTCCAATCTGACCAGTGCAGGACAGGTGGCCGGATCCGCATTGATGGCTGCCGGAGCTTCGCTGGTGGAACTGCTGTTAACAACACTGGTGATCAATGCCAGATACTTTCTCATGTCTTTATCTCTATCCCAGAAACTGGATTCGTCCATGACCTGGTGGAAGAGAATGCTTGTGGCTTATGGGATTACAGATGAAATCTTTGCGGTTGAGATCTCCCAGAAGCATTTAAGCTTTCCCTATATGATGGGACTGATTCTCATTTCAGCTCTTGGCTGGGTGTCGGGAACACTTATTGGAGCCACAGCCGGAGAACTGCTTCCTGCTCCTGCGGCCAGTGCGTTGAATATTGCCCTGTATGCCATGTTCATTGCGATTGTTCTTCCTCCAGCCAGGACTGATAGAGGCATTCTGTTATGTGCCATTGTTTCTGTTGTTCTCTCCTGCCTGTTTTCCGTTCTGCCGGGCTTCAAAGAGATTTCTTCCGGGTATGCGGTGATTATTGTGACCCTGATTGTTTCTACATTCTGTGCCTGGAAAGCACCCAGAAGGGAAGAGGATGAAGAAGAACAGGAACAGGATGAAATCGTCGTCCGGGAGGAGGAAGTCCTGTGAACAGAACCCTCTATATCGTTTCCTGCATTGCGGTGATGGCCATTACCACCTATCTGATCCGCGTTATTCCTCTGCTGGTTTTTCGAAAGAAAATCAAAAGCCAGTTTGTCCGTTCCTTTCTGTTCTATGTTCCGTACAGCGTATTGTCTGCCATGACTTTTCCGGCCATTCTTTCCTGTACAGGAAATGTCTGGTCTTCGGCTGCGGGAACCATAACGGCTCTGTTTCTGGGGTTTCAGAAGAAAAGTCTGGTGCTGACCGCCTGTGCTGCAGCGGCAGTTTCCTTTGTGGTACAGATGATTGTGACGGGGATATAACAAAGGTCCTGAATCCTTCCGATTGTTTGATTTGAGCTGCCACTGGCAGCTTTTTTCCTTCAGGAAGGCCGCTTCAATTCCTCTCTGGTCCGAGAGTATAATTCACTCACAGGAAAAGAACGATTTTGATCAGAAGGAGGATTCCATGAAAGAACTGACCTGGAGAGAAAAGCGCGAACAGGAACTGCGGGCAGCTGGCAGATTGTACAATCCCATGAAAACCGGAGATCTCAGCTGGGCGAAAGCACGCAGGCTGTGCGGTGAATTCAACGACTGGAAAACGAATGATGCCAGAAGAAGGGAGATTCTTCCGGATCTGCTGGGAGGTGTTGGTGAGAATTCCACGATTGTTCAACCGTTTCAAGTAGATCTGGGATCCTTTGTCTTCATTGGAAACCATTCCTTTATCAATATGAATGGCCTGATTCTGGATAAAGCACCGGTGACCATCGGAGACAACGTCTACATCGGTCCCAATGTGCAGCTGGTCACTCCCGTTCATCCCATGAAGGCGGAATACCGCAATACGGATCTGGAACGGGCAGAACCCATCACCATTGAAGATGACTACTGGCTGGCCAGCGGGGTGACGGTGCTGCCTGGAGTCACTATTCATAAGGGATCAGTCATTGGAGGCGGATCTGTCGTGACCAGAGACATTCCGGCAGACAGTGTGGCAGTCGGTGTTCCATGCCGGGTTATTGGCACTGTCGATGAACTGGCCAGACCTGAGGAGGCCGAAGAACTGACGGCTTACTTCCAGGAGCTGGGGGAAGATCAGCCCTGCTGAATTTGAATTTTGAATTTTACCAATAAGAAAAGAGCTTCCTGAACAGGCGGACCTGTCGGGAAGCTCTTTGTTAGTTGATGCAGTTTTCAGTGATTTTGCTGAAATGTTTTGCGACTTTTCTGTCTTGAGGAACTGCCTATTTTCTCTTTCTGCGCTGAATCATCCAGAGCAGTGCGGCTGAAGCAGCACTGGAAGCATAGAGAGCCGTATTCAGAGAAGCAGCGGTCTTCACAGAATTGCGGGTGGTTTCCGTCTTCTGTTCTGCAGGCTTGGTTTCCTCATCAACAGAAGGTTCATTCTTTTCAGAACTGCCGGAGCCCGGTTTGTCCAGATTGTCTGTGTTGTCAGGAGTATCCAGCTCTTCATTCTGATCGATTCTGGTCTTCACCAGCTGATCGATTCTGGTCTTCACCAGATCACTCAGCTCTTTGAAGCTGTCAGCCAGATTTTGAGCCTCTGCAGCTTCCAGATGTTCGGGATCACCCAGAGCGGTTTCCAGAGTATTAATCGCGTTCTGGATCTGGAGGAATTCATCCTGGCTGAAGAGGGATGCCTTGCAGGAGCGGAACAGCGTCAGGGTCTGATTGAGTTCCTTCAGCAGGGATTCGTCCGCTTTCAGACGCAGGTTCAGGATGGCCTGATGCAGAGCAGCAGTGGCTTCATCCACCTGTTCCTGGCTTTCCGGAGCCTCTGCCACAGCTTTGGCATTGGCCAGCGCATCCCGGAAGGCAGGCAGCTGATCGGCGATGTAGTCCTCTTCGTTGATGCCTTCAGCTTCTGTGATGAGCCAGGTCAGCAGACGGGTGTCGATGCTGGTGGCAGGATGCAGGTTCTGCATGGCTTCAAAGAGGGTGCTGTAAGCTTCTTCGATGGAGGCATCCAGAGCAGTTTCGCTGTTGAGAACGGCTTTGGCTTTGGCCAGAGCTTCTTCAAAGGCATTTCTGGCGTCATCGTCTTCATAGAGTTTGAGATCGATGGCTTCTGCCTCTTTAACCAGTTCTTCCAGACCGGCCTTGTCGGAAGTAAAGCTCAGCAGATGAATGACATAGGCCAGTTTCTGCCAGGCTGCATTGACTTCTTCCTGTGTGGCTTTGTTATTGGCCAGAACGGTTCTGGCTTCTTCCAGAGCCTCATTAAAGTATCTGGAAACGATGGGGTTCAGAGCACTATCAGGATGAGCAGCCAGCCAGTTATCGGCATAGTCCACAGCCTGCTGCAGGAGAACCTTGTTGGTGGATTCTACTGGTTCATCAGGTTCTGCGAATTCATCATAGAGTTCTTTGACCTTGTCAGCGGTTAAGGCATTGCAGTAGATGTTCAGTTCATCCATGGCACCCTGGAACAGGAATTTTGGTTCGCCGCCGGCGTTGTTTCTCATGGCGCCAACCCGTATGCCATAGAGAGACTCGGTCTGGTCGATGCCAGCCTGTTCTTTCTCATCAGCCAGACTGCCATTGAGCATCAGACGCCATGAATCGCCATCTCGGATGATGACAAAGTGGTTCCAGGCACCGGTTCTGATCTGATCCTTAGCGGAAGAGAGTTCAACGAGAACTTCATCTTCGGATGTATGACCGGGGTAAGAGCCTTTGCCGTTGTTGACGACGAAGACGAGTTTGCCGTCATTGATTTCCAGATTCCACTTCCAGCCGTCGTATTCTTCACGCTGCTGGGTCAGCAGACTCTGGTGATCTTTCAGGGACTCGGGTTTAAACCAGCCGCTGATGGAGTATTCGTCCAGATCGGTAACCAGATGGCCCAGATTGACATAGGTTTCTGTTCCATCAAAGACCAGAGCCCTGTCTTTCAGTCCTTCTGTGCGTTCCAGAGAACTGTCATGGATTTCTCCATCCTGGCCCAGACCGGAGTCTTTGGCGGTCGTTCCGTCTTCATCAAAGCCGTAGCCGTGAAGCAGACCGGCTTCAAAGGAGAAGCCTTCGCTCAGGCTGATGGTATTACCGGCCAGGTCAGCCACATTGGAAACGGAAAGGATGTTGTTTCCGGAGGTATTGAGCTTTTCGCTGAGAGTCAGCAGGACATCACTGCCGTTTTCCTGGAGAACTGCTTGAGCGGGAACATGTCCGTTGACCAGCCAGGAAGCGGGATTCTGGCTGCTGGAAGCATCCAGGGTTTCATCAAAGTGAACCAGAACTTTGTTGATGCTCAGAACATCTACGCCGGTGATGGCCGGAGCTGTGGTATCACTGGTGGATCTGGCCTGCACGCTGCTGGTCTTGCCGCAGACAGTATTGCGGACGGCAGCTACTTCATAGGTGTAAACCTGATCGGGTGTCACAGTTTTATCGGTGTAGGAAGGCTCGAAGGTCTTGTCCAGATATTCGCCGTTTCTGAAGATGTGGTATTCCACCACTTCATCATCGGATTGGGCCGTCTGCCATTCCAGAGAAATGGAACTGGAAGCTGCTTCTTTGACCTTCAGATATTCCACTGGGGGAATATCTTCACTGGTCAGCAGATCTTCAGGTACATTGTCTGGATCATAGACAGTCAGCCAGGTGTAGGTATCAGGTTCCAGTGTGATTTCGACTTCCGCATTGCCCTGGGAATCGATGGAAACCACCTGGGGATCCATGTCACCGATGCAGATGACGGCTGTTGCGTTAGTGGTGGTCACTTCTTCTTCATCCAGAGTGGGAACACCCGGAGTGTAGTTCTTGCCGCTGGAGGACATTTCACCCACAGGACCGGAGGTTCTGGTGGGAGCACTGATGCGGTAGTGGCTTCCTTCCAGAGGCTGGGGAGCGGAGGTTCTTTCAGTCAGGCCTGTATAGAACAGAGGGATCTTCACGGTCTGGGTGACGGTTTCACCGGTCTGGTTGAAGAAGGCGGCCAGTGCTTTCTGGGTGCTGTCGGGGCTCACATGAACAAAGCCGTCGATGGCACTGGTCTGTTTGGAGTCAATGCTCACAGGCAGAGGAGGAGCCACGTGGATGGTGTCGCCGTTGAGGACATCTCTGTATTTGTCATAGAAGGCACCCCAGTTTTTCATGACGCGTTCGGAAGCACCGCTCTGATAGAGGCCGTTGCCGCCGCGGTAGGAACCGGTGACACCGGAGAGCATATTCATGCCTACCATAAAGTCGTATTCCTTGATCTTGTCGTTATAGGGCCAGAAGGAAGAATCGGAACCGCCATGGTAGGGAGACAGGGGAACCAGGGTCCAGCCCATGGAAGGCATCTTTTCAAAGGTGGCGTAGTAGGACATGCTTCGGCCGTAGATCAGCTGCTCCATGGGAGTAACGTTGAAGCCGGCTTCCACATAACCCATAACGCCCATGCTTGCACCGGCCATGTAATGCCAGTCAGGGGCGTTGATGTAGACGTTGCGTTTTCTCAGTTCCTTATAGAAGTCACGGACACCGATTTCCCACTGTCTGGTGACGGAGTCTTCCAGGCCTTCATGTCCGGGATGGTTGGTGCCATCGCACAGAGATCCGGGATAGGAGCCGTCGATTTCCAGGCAGTCCAGACCGGTGTTGTCCACGAAGGTCAGGACGTTGGAAATGGTGTTCTGGGTGGCATCGGAAGCGATGCAGCGCATGGTGCCCCAGATACCGGAATGGGTGTCACCGCCGCCTCTGGCAGTGAGCATCATGTAGGCGCCCACCAGAATGTCTTTGGAATGGGCGTAGTCGATGACTTCCTTATATCTCTGCATGTAGGCAGGGTTGGTATTTTCGGTATCAATACCGGAACCAAAGGACATGAGCATCATGTTGAAGCCTGCTTCCGCACACTGATCAATAGCCGTTCTTAAAGTTGCCGGATCAGAGCTGATGCAGTGGTAGATCAAAGGAGCATCCTGGGTCTGAGGGAACAGAACACGGTACATCTTTCTGGCTTCCAGAGACTGCCATTCATACCAGCTGGAAGAATGGAACAGCTCATACACTTTGGCGGAGTCGAAGGTTTCACCGGCGTGCAGGCGGTAGTTGGGACCGAAGTTGGTGTAGTCCAGGCCGTGCATGTTGGTCTGGTTGTCGGTGGCAATGGCATACCGGCTGACCAGCTTTCCTCTGCCGTTGTTTTCTTCATCTTCCTGCCATTCTCTGAAAACGTACTGGCCGTTGTTGCGGTCATGGTTGTTGTTGCCTGCGTTCATGTCAGAATCGATGAGCAGAACGTCTTTCATGCTTTCGGTAGAAGCGATGACTTCGGTGCTCAGATGATGAACGATGACATCAAGGTTTCCTTCGTTGGTGACGGAAACGGATTTGGAGATGACGGGAATGCCGTCATAGATTTCATAGCGTACGGAAATCTTCACCCCTGCATAAGCGGAAGTGATGGAATCCGGTGCTGCATAGTCCACCACCAGAGCCTTGCCTTTGGCCGGCCAGTCGGCATCCTTCATATAGGAAGGAGAAATCCGGTAATCATATTCCCAGTGGTAGGGTTCTTTGGTGTTTTCTTCAATGTGCCAGTCTTCCAGCTGGAAGGTGGTTTTATCGGTGGAAACGCCGCCTACATAGAAGGATTCATCGGTTTCATTTTTTCCATCTTTATAGGAAGTGGCCAGAGTGATTTCGGTCTGGGGGCAGGCATGTTCTTCATCCAGAACGGACAGACCGGTATACAGATTGATGTATTCGGTGTTCAGGAAGTTCTGTTCCAGATCAAAGGAACGGCGAACCAGACCGTTTTCCATGATGACCGTCTGGTCTTCCTGGTGAATTGTGGCGGGAGAATCAGCTTTTCCTTCAATGGTCCAGTAGGTCATGCCGCTTTCGGCTGCCTTGCCGGCGTAGTCGATTTCACAGAGCACCTGATGGGTGAAGGCGATGCTGCCCACGGATTTTTCGTTGACCACAACACCTTCTTCAAAGTGATAGGTGTAGCGTTTGCCGGGTTCCAGCTTTTGATCCGGAACAACGATCAGGGTTTCATCCCCGTCCGCAAAATCCTGATCCGTGGTGGAAAGGGAAGTGGTGATGACGTTCTTTTCTTCGTCTTCAATGGTGACTTTTCCCTCACCCAGAGTGATGGGCATATTGAATTCCACCTGCAGTCTGCCGGATGCGTTGATGACAGCACCGGCGTCTACGGAGATGGCAGTCACTTCTGGCGGGATGCCCTCCAGAATGCCCTTGGTGTACTTTTCAATCTGCTGCTGGTTGAGGGCTTTGTCATAGATGCAGACATCATCCATACGGCCCTTGAAGGCGTGGCCGTTAAAGATATCCGTTCCGGAAGCATTCCAGCCGCAGCCAATAAGCAGATCTACGGGGTTCTGGTGCAGATCGGCAGTGGAGCCTTTGGTTTTGGCGATCAGGTTGCCGTTGATGTAGAAGCAGGCCTGTTCGGGGGTGTTGGTGACGGTCAGGTTGGCCCATTCACCAAAGGGAACCGTGCCCGAAGGACAGGAGATGCTTGCACCATCCAGCTGGATTTCCACTTCACCTTGTCTGTCACCTCTGACAGCGATAAAGAACATGTCAGAAGCCACAGTGGTTCTGTCGCGTCCGAAGATCTTGTTCATGTTGTTGACGGCGTTCTTATCCAGGTAAATCCAGGAAGACATGGTGTAGGTGTCATGGATATCGGGGTTGCCGACATTGATGTAGCTGTCATTACCGTTGAACAGGATGGATTTGCCATAGATGCCAAAATCATCCACTTTAGCCCCGCCATAGATGGGATATTCAGTGCCATCCATCTGGTTGCGGACCACTTTGGAGCCGGCCAGATCGCCTGTTCCGTCTTCAATGGTATTCATGCCAAAGCGGTACAGCGGTTCGGGGACGGTTACATCGCCCGGATCTTCGATTTCCGCATCGGCCAGAGCAGCGATTTCCTTGGCAGATAAGGCTCTGTCGTAGAGTTTCACTTCATCCAGAGCGCCCTTGAACAGGTGGCCGGTAAAGGGACCGGTACCCTGGTTGTTCCAGCCGCCGCCAAGCATCAACCCGGCAGTGGTCCAGTCAGGATCAATTTCTCCGGCCGGTGTGGAAGCAACAGGTTCGCCGTTGAGCCAGAGGGTTTCCGTGGTGCCATCGGTGGTGACTGCTACGTGCTGCCATTCACCAAAGGACACCAGACCGTCACTGGAGCCGATCCAGGCAGGGACTTCGGCTTCCATGCGTCCGTTGTTGCGGACGGTCAGAGCCAGGTCATGTTCACCCGGAACAGCGGTTCTGGTACGGCAGAGAATGCGGCTGAGACCATTGGGGTTCTGGTCGATTTTGATCCATGCCGCGATGGTGGCCTGATTATCGGCAATCTGATAATCCGTGCCGAGATTTACATAGTTGGTCTGTCCATCCAGCACCATGGCCTGACCATGGCCGTCTCTGCTGGTTGTGGTCTGGATGGGATTTCCCTCAATGGTGAAGGCCTGCAGATCGGCCCGGTTGATGAGGGAGTTGTTGTCCAGATTCTCCATGTCAAAATTCAGAACCAGACCGGTGTCCAGAGAATCCTCATCGTTCTCTTTGACTTCCATTCTGGTACTGGGGGCAGTGGCATATAGAGGAATCTGGAAGCTGCTGGACAGCAGGCAGAGGGCGAGTCCGCCTGAGAGCAGTTTCTGGCTTTTTTTCATTTCTTTTTCCTCGTTCTATTCATTGTGTTTTGTGTGCCTGAGGGCAGACTGTCCCGGAAGAATGCGTGAAAAGCTCGGGAAAGGAATCATCAGGACTTGAAGGTTTGTGGTCTTCTGATGGATCACCTCCGCGGGGTCTGGATGTTGGTTCTTTCCTGTCTGCGATGGGGGTTCAGCGGTGCAGGAAAGATTTAAAACAATAGATTTCCAGCTCTACATTGACTTTATTATCAGCAGTTCAGGCAGGGAAAGCAAGACGGGAAGAAAGCGGATTCAGCAGGAGAAAGTGGGACTGGAGTGCGAGAACAGGGAAGAATTGCCACTGCGAAGCCTGGAACTGCCCCGGAGAAGCCATGAAAAAACGGGCAGCTGCTCACTGCCCGTCTGTAGTTCCAGATGATGAAAGAATATGTGGATGATAATGATGGAAAGCTAGTTTCTGTAGTCTCCGCCTTCGGCCCCCAGGTATTCTTCCAGGGTCAGGCCGGAGTTCATGATGTCTGCTGCCTGGGAACCCACATAGCGCAGGTGCCAGGGTTCAGCCATGTAGCCGGTGATGGCTTCCTGACCGGGCTGGTAACGGACGATAAAGCCGTATTCAGCACAGTGCTGCAGGATCCAGTCGGCTTCCGCCTGTCTTTCCACCAGAGAACCATCGGTATGCTTCAGATCGAAGGCCAGGCCGGTCTGGTGTTCGGAGTATCCGGGTCTGGCGGAGAAGGTATCCGCTGCAGCCTGTCCGGAAGAAGCGCAGTAATTGTTGTAGAGCATGGCCTGGGTGTCATAGGAACGGTAGCCGGAGTAGGAATCGGAAATGTCCAGACCGGCTGCCTGCATGGCGGCGATGACCTGACGGATGGCTGCTCCGGCAGTCGGATCTTCACCGGGTGCGTAGCCGGCAGGAAGCGGGTATTTCTTATTGGCAATGAGGATGCCGTCAATATAGGTGGGTGAAGAGATGCTGGCAGGATCATCTGCTGTATTCTGAGCGCTGCTGGCTGCGGCCGTTTCACCGGGATCGGACATAACTTCATTGTGTTCGGGAATTTCTGCATCCGGCTCACCCCGGGTAATGATGACTTCAAAATCGTGGGACGTGCTGTTGCCGGAAGAGTCTTTGGCGGTGACGGTGCATTCATAGTAACCGGGCATGTTCATCATTTCGTTGGTGAGACCCCAGGAAAGCGACAGCTTTGGATCCAGGTCGCTGGCCTGGAAGTAGTCTTCCACGGCAGGCATTTCGTCTCCTTCCTGCAGTGTGATGGAATCGGGTGCTTCGGTAAATTTTGGTTTAGTGGTGTCTTCGATGGTTACGCTGCGGGTGTCCAGGGTTTTGTCTTTGTAAATGATATCGATATCCCAGGTACCCAGAGCCGGATAGTCCTGATCCTTTTCCATTGTGACTTTGGAGTAGTCCAGGGTGATTTTTTCTGCATCTTCCGGATTCTGGACCAGATCGGCGGTCTGCAGATTCAGTTTCTTACCATATTCTGATTTGAGTTCAGCCTGTTTGAGCGCGGGCTGATCATTCGCTCTGGTCAGGGCAAAGACGGCGCCGGCTGTGCCTGCCAGCACAACGGCTGCGCTGATGGCAATGATGATTTTCCTGTTGGCTTTCATGATCTTCTCTCTCTATCTCCTGAAAAAGGAGATTTATCTTTCAACTTTGTTGATTAACCGTATTATCTCCTGCAATGTTGAAGATTCTATGAATATTTTTCAACACAACCATGAATTTTGCCATTCCTACAGAGTCTGAACAGAAATTGAGCTGTAAAGATGAGACTTTTTGGTGCCTTTCCTAAAGGAAATTTCGGGTAATTCCCCTTCCAATTGACCGGTGTAAAGGAATTCAATTGTGTCATTGTGTGGTTTTCAGATTTGTAAGCACATTCTCAGAGAAATTGCAATAGGGTGCATGCAAATAGCTGAAATCTTAATGCAAACCTTATACACTGTAATCGTCAACCGAGGGAGGTTATAGATATGAAAAACACAGGTAAAGTAATGATGGCAGCCGCTATGGCACTGAGCATGATGCTCGCAGGATGCAGCGCTGCTTCTGATACAAAGAAAGAGACCGTTGCTGTTGAAGCCGGTCATAAGGATCTGGCTAAGGTCTTCGCCCAGGGTGAAGAACTGAGCAGCGCCTTCACAAGCGCCAGCTACACACTGAGCGATCTGGAAGAAGATGCTGATGACATTTCCTTTGATGCCACCAACGAATACGGCATGGTGGAAGTGGAAGCTGAAAAGGGCAATGCCGCTGTTGAATACCAGGAACTGCAGGCTGAATACCCCAATGAAGACTTCATGCCTGAAGGTGTCTACAAATCCGAGGGCAGAGAACTGAGCGTATTCCTGAACCAGATGAACACCATGTACGATGTGGCTGCTTATGATGAAGCCGCTGATGTAGTCTACAGTGTGGAAAGAGTTCCTGAAGCCGATCTGCAGAACGTGCTGTCCGTCTTCAAAACTCTGGGCTTTACAGTTGAATAATGAATGAATGCAGGATGGTGAAAGACCATCCTTTTTCTTTTTGTTCAGGATCGAACAGAGGTGATAACAGGATCAAAATACGCCTTACCCATGGCGGATGACGCATAAATCTTCCAGGCGTATGAAACCTGATTATCGGCCTCGAATGGTACGATTCACACAGAAATACCGAACAGCACCGACAATTCCTGGCTGTTCGGGGAGGTATTAAATGAACGCATCTGTTACTGAAACTCTTCATGAACAGCTGACTCAGAAACAGATCAATCTCGTAGTCATCGGATGTACCATCCTTGGTATTTCCATTGGTGCTCTGGGATTGTCTCTGGGAACCATTCAGGGTCCTATTCTGAGAAGTGTTGGTGGAGAAAGCTACTTCTCAATGGTTACAACCATTTCATCCCTGGCCATGTGCCTGATGACTCCTATCGGCGGTCGTCTGATCGATATGTGGGGATCCAGGAAAGTTATCCTGTATTCCAATATCCTGATCACGGTCAGCATCCTGATCATGGCTGTTTCGCATAACCTGTGGATCTTCATCATCACAAGATTCCTCATGTCCCTGGGACTTGGCGCTGAAGCTTCTGCACCATTCATCCTGCTGCGTGAGGTTTCCGATGTGAAGAACCTGCCGAAGCTGATGGGTTATCTGGGAGCCGGCACCGCACTGGGAAGCTTCCTGGGATCCTATCTGGCTGGTCTGTTCACCGATATGAACATGCTCTGGCTGGCTATCATCTTCCCGCTGGTATTCGTTGTCATCGCCGTTCCTCTGATTGACAAGAACCTGCCCAAGATCAAACCCGACACATCCATCAAGATGGACTACGTCGGCATCATCCTGCTGGCTGTTGCCTTCGGCGGAATCTTCATGTCCCTGAACTTCGGCCCAACCATTGGCTGGGGCGACTGGAAGATCCTGGCTGGATTTGCCATCGGTATCGTTGGTCTGATTCTGCTGTGGAAGACCCAGAATGGTCCTTCTGCTCTGATTCCTAAGACCATCTTCGCCAACAAGGCTTATTCCATGATCCTGCTCATCGCCTTCTTCAGCGTCTTCTATCAGACTGCTCTGAACGTTTATGTTCCTGCCGGCGTACAGGATCTGATGCATGCATCCAATGCAGCTTCCGGCTCTCTGCAGATTCCCCGTACGATTCTGTCTGTAGCCCTGCCTACCTTCTGTGGTATCTGGCTGGCCAAGAACCAGACCAAGAATACCTGGGTTTCCATGGCTATTACCGGCGCCTGCATCCTGCTTTCCTTCTCTCTGCTGGTCTTCATGGGCAAGAACATGCCTCTGTGGTTTGTCATTGTCATGGTCAGCTTCACCGGTATTGCGGATGCCTTCCGAGGCGTAACACTGACGCCTGCAGCCCAGGCGGAACTGAAACCCTCTGATATGGGTATCGGTACTTCTATGCTGGGCTTCGTCATCACTCTGTCCAACCTGATTTCTTCCGCCATCTATGGTATTGCCTTCGATACTCTGAAGAATGCTAATCCTGGTGCCGTCGGAGAAACCGCCGGTCTGGATACCGTATTCCTGTTAGCCGCCATCTCCGGTCTGATCTGTCTGATCCTTGCCGTTACCGTCTACAGAAAGATGGTTATCCGCAACGCAGCCAAAAAAGCCGCTGCTGCAGCTGAAGCAAAATAGGAAATCAATCCTCTGAATACACAAAAGGTTCTGAACCTCGATCGAACGAAACGATCAAAAGGTTCAGAACCTTTTTCTGTTATTGAGAAACTTAGTTCAGAGCAGAGGAAAGAGGATGGAAGGCCAGATCTTCGAAAAGATCAATGGCTGGCAGCAGCACCTTTTCATCAAAGTCGAATTCGGCTGAATGCAGCGCAATGCCGGTTCCCGTTCCAAAGAGAAAGAACAGACCCGGGACTTCCTTCTGATAGAAGGAGAAATCTTCGGAGATCATTTCCGGCTTCTCTGGTCTGTAAAATTCCTGATGACGCTGGAAGACTTCTTCACAGAGGATGGGATCATTGAGGACAGCCGGATAGCCCGCATTTCGGGTGATGGTGATCTTTGCTCCGGTTTCTTTTGCAAGCTGCTCGCCGATGAAATCAATGCCGTTTTTCAGATAGTCAAAGACAGGATCCAGGAAGGCACGCAGAGTGCCTTCCATGGTACAGCTGGAAGCTACTGCATTGCGGATGGTGCCGGCTTCCATACGGCCAAAACGAAGCAGTCGAAAATCGTTTTCCGGAAGATTGTGTTCCAGTCTGTACATGGCCAGCAGCATCCGTGCTCCGATTTCCATGGCATCAATGCCTTCCTGATAGCGGGCCACATGAGCACTTTTTCCTTTGATCTCAATGGTGAGCTCGCAGCTTCTGGCCATCATTTCAACCGGACGGATGGCAATGACTCCTTCTTCCAGCATAGGCCAGAGATGGCCGCCATAGACCGAACGGATGTTGTACTGTTCAAAGATCCCCTGTTCGCAGATCAGTCTGGCTCCTCCCGGAGTTTCTTCTCCGGTCTGAAAGATCAGAACGATGTTGACGGGCAGTTCGTCTTTTCTTCTGGCAATGCGGTCAGCCAGTCCCAGCAGAATGCTCATATGGCCATCATGGCCACAGGCATGCATTTTGCCGGGAATTTTGCTTGCAAAGGGTCTGCCTGTATTTTCCATGACCGGCAGAGCATCCATGTCCGTTCAAAAGGCCAGAGCTTCTTCTTTGCCGGCATCAAAGAAGGCCAGAAAGGAGCTGCCGCAGTTCTGCAGCTCAATGATTTGGGCTCCGGTATTCTTCAGTTCCTTTTTGAGATAGTCAGCTGTCTGTGGCAGAACCAGACCGGTTTCCGGAATCTGGTGCAGGGCTCTTCTTCGTCTGATCAGGGTATCGAGTTCGCTGGTTTGATTTGTCATGGTTTTCCTCTTTTCGCTTTCTCTTCTTCAGATCCTTAGAGAAAAAGCGGAAAGATCTGTCGAATGATTTCGTTATAAGCCATTTTTCCGCTTCTTCGCAATGGAAAAGAAAAAACGTGTTCTCGCTTTGTGAAGGAAAACACGTGATGGATTGTAAATGGGTTTTTGAAAGCTGATTCAGGATTGGGCTGCCGCATCCAGTTTCTTCCAGGAAGACTTCATTCTCCACAGGAACAGAAGACCCCGGACATTGAGTTCTACAGCCATGGAGAACCAGGCACCGACAACACCATACTGACCAAACAGAATCATGGCCAGGGGAATCCGGACGCACCAGACGGAAACCAGATTGAGAATGGCAGGCCAGAGCGTATCGCCTTTGCCGCGCAGAATGCCGGTGACAACAATGGAAGCTCCATACATGGGTTCCGCAAAAGCCTCGATTCTAAGAATCGTTGCACCAAGACTGGCAATTTCAGGAACGGGTGTGAGCAGGTTCATGAAGAAGGGAGCGCAGACAAACATCAGCACACCGGAACAGGTCATGGCACCTACACCAATTCGGACAATTCGCCAGCCCAGATCATGGGTCAGACGTTTTCTATCCGCACCCACACACTGGCCGATGATGGATGTTGCGGCAGAAGCGATGCCATAACCCGGCATATAGCAGAGTCCTTCTACGGTAATCGCAAAGCTGTTGGCTGCAATGCCAACCGTTCCGGCAGGAGCAACAATCCGGGTGAACATGACATGAGAACTGCCCATGACCACCTGTTCCAGAGAGATGGGAACACCGATCCGGATAGCCTGCTGGATGGAGTGCTTCGTGAAGTGAAAATGGAAAGCCCCTTTCAGCATGGGTTCTTTGAACAGTACCTGCCAGGCCAGAAAGAGGGAAGAGCAGATGGTGGCCGAGGACGTACCTAAAGCGGCACCCATGACTCCCAGATTCAGAACGAAGATGAACAGGTAGTTGAAGAGCACATCAAAGAGGCACATCACCATCATGGTGATTCCAGGCAGCTTGGTGTTGCCGGCACTCTGCAGCATCTGGACTGCCCAGGAGTTGAGCAGACCAAAAGGCAGGGTCATACAGAAGATGGCCAGATAGGCTGAAGCATCATGGATCAGCTCTGCTTCACCTCCCAGCCAGATGGGGACGTTGGGAGAAATAAACAGACCGATGAGGCCGATGGTGATCCCTACCGTTAGGATGGTCACCAGTCCCTGTCTGCACAGGTTCCTGGCGTGATCGAACTGTTTGGCACCGATGGACTGTGCTGTCTGGACGGAAAAGCCATAGATAAAGCCGGAACAGATGCCGTTGATCAGCCAGGTGCTGGAAGCCACCAGACCAATAGAGGCACTGGCGTGACCGCCCAGAGAGCCGACCATACCGGCATCAATGAGTTCCATGATATTGGTGGACATCATGGCCAGAATCGCCGGCCACGACAGCGTCAGAATCAGCATCAGCTGTTCTTTGGATGAGATGGGATTGCCGTTTCGAATGTCGGCAAGATATTTTTCAGAAGATGTCATAGCATGCTAAACATGCCATTAAATGAGGGAATGTTCAAGACTGATCCCTGCTGAAATCTTTTCACAACTGGCTGTGCCATCCGGGAGCTTGTTGGACATACAACAGAAACAATCTCACCAGTTCAGGTGGTATAGGATAAAAGGGAAGAGAATAAGAAAGGAGATGGAATCATGAAAAAGATTCTGATTATTCTGGGTGGAGGCAGAGCTCATGGGAATACCGCTCAGCTTGCTGAAAGCTTTGCCCAGGGAGCCAGAGATGCCGGTCATCAGGTTGAGACCATTTCTCTGATCAAAAACGAAGTTAAGGGATGCCTTGGATGCAATGCCTGCCGTTATGGCAAGCCCTGTATTCAGAAAGACAGCTTCAATGACATCAGACCAAAAATCATGGCAGCCGATCTTCTGGTCTTTGCATCACCACTGTACTTCTGGACCATTTCATCCAGACTCAAGGCATTTATCGAGAGGTTCTACTGCATTGCCGAAGAAGATTCAAATCCCCCTCTGGGACGCTATGAAAAGTATCCGGAGAAAGACTGCGCACTGCTGATGACAGCAGCGGACAACTATTTCTGGACCTTTGAGCAGGCTGTTTCCTATTACCGGTTTACTCTGGTGAACTACATTGGCTTCCATGACAGGGGAATGCTTCTTGCGGGAGGATGTGGCTCGACAAATGGACTGCCAAACATCAGCAAAACCGGTCATCTTCAGGAAGCATATGAGTTTGGTAAGAAAATATATTCGTAAGGATTGTCTACTCGGAGACTGGCGTTAATCAGCCCAGATACCGCTTTTTCCATGAACTGAGCTCTAATAGTGCTAAATAATACTGATATGGTCCTCTAATATTCTATAAGCGTTAAATATGACATTTACCAAAGAAATATCATCTACAGCCCGAATTTTGCCTATTTTGGAAAGGCTGAAAAACGCAAAAATGAGGTTCGCTGGGCTGCAAAATCTGGAAGCCGCCTGAAGAGGTCATCAGGTTTGTGCAAATGAGAGGATCTGGCAGAACGTAATATGAAATACAAACAGAAGAAACAATGAGATTGCAGCTCATGAAGCTGTCCATGTATCTGCATAGCTGGGCAGCTGTCAGACTCATTGATCATCTGGTTATACCGAGCCTCAAACTGGGTATAAAACACCTGGATTTGAGGCTCTGTTTTTCGTGTTTTCTAACTTCGCATAATCTGGATTATGATTAATACAGACAAATAAGCACAGAAAAAGGGAGATTTTGACACCTCCCTGAACTCAGTTATACCTCTTTACGTAAATCCTCGTTATAAACCATTCTTTGCAGAATAGCTGCTCTATCTTCTTTCCTGAATTCATGAAATCAATCATCTCTCCAGTGTTATCATCTGGTATCAGGTTCCGGATTCTGATTCAGTGTTTCTGACATTTGACGGTCCATTGAATCAGTATCTACCATAGTTTCAAGCGTCCCCCTTCTCTTCTGTAAAAAGGAGCGCTTTTCACATAGAACACAAAAGACCGATTTTTGCTACGTATAGCCAGACTCTACATACACGAACACCAGCATGAATTTTAAGTTGATCCATCTTAGCCGGTTTTACACATGTTTTTTGCTCATACATACGAAGAATATCTTTGGTGAGACTGATAGCATATATGATTAGCTTTAATCTTTGTGATTGGCAAAAACATTTCTTACCTGATTACAGATATCAATAAGCAGAGAGGATGAGTTTCTGAATCTCGGCATTTGTCTGAATATAAAGTTTCAGTTCTTCGTTGCTCATGGCTTCATCTTCGACAGCTTCAAAAGAATCAATCATGTCAGCATACTGAGACATTAGTGTGGAGTATTCATTAAGCATGCTCACGGGGTCATCTGCCTCAGAATATCTTTGCATGAAATCTGCATATTGTCTGAAGAATTCCAGATACTCATCCATGGACTGCTGAAATTCGGGGCGAATACCGTCTGAAGTGGTGGGAGTTTCTTCGTCTGGGGTATCAGGTGTTTTGGTCGTTTCGATATACGCATTATAGCGCTCATGCAGCCGGTTAATATAGTATTCAGGAGTTGCTTTTTCTTCTTCCTTTATTTTTACGGCTGGGAAGCAAGCCCACTGTTTTAATTCATACCCGTGAATATATCCTTTGATATAGTCATCTATCTCCTTAGGATCTTTATCTGGAATTTCACTATGTTTTGTTTCCAATGGTTTATATAAAACTCCTTCTATATCGCCATTGTATACGCCGTCCATTTTTGCATTATTTCCAATATCAAGAAGAATCCCAGTCTTTTCATCCGTAACGTCGGTATCAATCGCTTCTATTTTAGTCTGAACGAAATACGGATTCGAATCTTCACCAGCTTCTGCATAGCAGTAATAAGTCTGTACCTCATTTTCAGCTTCCGGTTCCGGCTTGGAATCGGATCATGAAGAGCAGCCTGCTAGAAGCATCATAGCTATAAAAAATGCGGCTTTTATAGAATTCTTTTTCATGATCTTTCCTCTTTCATTTTCGTTGGTTTTTACGCAAAATTTTGGCTTTGATCAAATAGCCAACTTTTTTCTCTTAGTCTATATATATAAGATTTATATTTTTAAAGCAAACAAAAATAAAGAGGACTTTGGTCATAACGCTATTCGGCTCTATAAAACATTGAACATTTAGCGAATATCAATATTATTACTCCACATTGAAATTGAGCATATAGTTCCCCAAATGAATATCCAAGAACCGTCAACAACGAGATATTTTCTTTTGCCTTTGTATTCAGATTTCAAGTTCAGGGTGACATTCAAAGTATTTAAATATAAGACACTTAATTGAATCTTCTGCACTCAGACTCACAAGGAGACTACCTCTCTTATAAGAAGGATCTCTTTTATTCAGCTTAGAAGACAACAGGCTGAATTCAGTTACGAATAGAGATACTCTCTATACTCGAACTGTAGCATCACTTCACCTTCGGGCTGGTATTCGCCTTTACCACGCTTTTCAAAACCATGACGCAGATACAGATGGTCAGCTGGCCAGTTGCCTTCGATCAAGTCCAGTCTGATGGATTCTGTGTTCTGGTCTTTGATGTAATCCAGAATCTCTTCCAGGAACGCATCACCATATTTCATGGAACGAAGTGCAGGGTTCGGATGAATCGCAAATAGGTGGATGGCCATGAAGTCCTGGCTGGTCCACTGGATCTGGCCGCCGTCAATCCAGGAGCTGTTGATGATGGCTGCTCCTGCGAATGGATAGGAATACTCCTTCAACTCATGGAACGTGCTGCTGGATGGATCTGGTGTAAAAAGGATCAGTTCCTGGTTTTGGATTGCATTTTCCAGATCTTCCATTGTTGGATGAATCCCCCAGGTCCACTTTGGAAAGTTGATCCGGTTTTCCAGATCCTCTATAACTTCCTGATAAAACTGACAGATCATCTGCAGCTGGTCGGTGGTCGCGGTTTGAATCATGTAAACTCCTCTTTCTTTCAGGTTCTGAGCTTTCTAATTACCAGACATATCCAGGCTCAGGATTATCATTCATTGCCTTCCACAGTTCATCTGCTGTAAAGACTTTCCGGCCTTCCTCTTCAGAATTCCAGTAATTCTGGTACGGATCCAGACAATAGTACCGAATGGCATTTCCATCTTTGCCATAGTCAGCACCGTATAAGACCACTTCATGAACCGCGTCAGCAACGTCTTCATACACGAGTCCCGGATTGATCGAAATAAAAACCGGATCGCCGGATTTCAGATCGGTTTGAACTCTCTGTTCAAACTCTGCCCTGTCCTGATCAGTGGCTACATTTCGATTCCACAACAAATACCGGTATCCGGGTTCTGAATTGTCCAGAGGCCAGTTACCAAAAATTCTCAGTGAAGCTTCTCTGGCCAGATCCTCATATTCCGTACCTGTAACCGGATAGGTCTTTAATGACTGAGCCAAAGCAGACTGACTTTCCTGGATCCCATGATAATCAAGCACCATCTGCAGACACGCTACTGCGCAGTAATAGTTCGTTTCCTGGGCTTTCAGAGATACGGGAAGCAAAATGGTATCCAGAGACTGATCCACTTCGTCAGGAGACTCCTGAACATCCGGTCCTTCTTCAATATCAGGGGTTTGCTGATCGCCTGGTTCTTCTTCCACTACTGGATCTGAATGAGTTGGTGCATCTAGATGATTGCTGTCTTCAACTTTGGAGTGCTGAGAACAACCTGTTAGAAGTAATACGCATCCCAGACAAAGCAATATGTTCTTGAATCTCATGAGCAGACTCCTCTTCTGATACAAAGTGCAGTTATTCCAATATTGATATGCCGGAATAATGCCCAGCTGCCATCTCTTTTGCGTTCATTTTACCGTATGGTCGAATGAATGAAACAGGTCCACTTTAGAAAGTGAATCCGGTTTTTCATGCTTCGTTCTTTCAAATTCATGATTCCCTGTTTTTTAGATAGATTTTCGTCCTCTTTTCTCAGATTTCTATCTGAGACTTCATGCTCTTGAAGGTTTTTAAGAGCGCCAAATGAATAATCTCTGGGAATTTTCGACAAAATCGGATTTTCTATGCGATAAACAGCTATAGATAAAGCACTCACATAATTTTAGATAATCCAGATTATGAGAAGTTATGTAAACAGATATCTAAACGGTTGTTTTGCCCAGACTACACTGAATCCAGTGAGCAGTTGAAGGGGTTAAACAGATATAGATAAAGCAAATCAGCTGTTTTCGATTCCCTTTTTACTTCGCTTTTTCAGTTGGTGGATTCCGTTTCCGCTTACTGAAAAATGTCCGTTATATGGGAGGTGGGAACAGTGGCTGCTATTTGTCCCATCTGCAGTGCCAGCCAAGGGACAATCACTGGAATGTTGCATGGTGACAACGTCACAGAACAAGGGATTGTGAAAGCCTAAGATAGGATCAACAGAAACATGGAAACAGTAAACGAAACGGAGGAAATTCTATGTCAGCAACCCCTATTACAAAAGCAAACTTCAACAAGGAAGTACTCGAATCTTCCAGAACAGTTCTTCTGGACTTCTGGGCTCCCTGGTGCGGACCCTGCAGAATGGTTGGTCCCGTTCTGGATGAAATCGCAAATGAGAATAGTGACATTCTTGTTGGCAAAATTAACGTAGATCAGGAACGTGAACTGGCAGCAAGATTCGGTGTCATGAGCATCCCTATGATGGTAGTCATCCGGGATGGAAAGATCGTCAAACAGGCTGTTGGAGCCAGACCCAAAGCTCAGATTCTCGAAATGATCAGAAACTGAGCTAAAAATATCATTTATACCAGCAAACATAATGTCAGAAACAGACTGTTTCAGGACAGGAAAGGTACACAACTATGAAAATCGTAATCATCGGCGGCGTTGCAGGCGGGGCTACCGCAGCCGCAAGACTTCGTCGTCTGGATGAACAGGCAGAGATCATCGTTTTTGAACGATCCGGATACATCTCCTATGCCAACTGCGGTCTTCCCTACTACATCGGAGGAACCATTTCGGACAGACAGGATCTGACTCTGCAGACTCCGGAAAGCTTTGATTCCCGCTTCAGAGTCAACATGAAAGTTCATCATGAAGTTCTCTCCATCGACCCGGAAGCTCACACCGTTCAGGTCAGAAACCTGCAGACAGAAGAAACCTTCACGGAATCCTATGACAAACTCATCCTCTCTCCAGGTGCCCGTCCGGCGCAGCCAAGACTGCCGGGAATCGGATTACACAGAGTCTTCACTCTTAGAACAGTAGAAGACACCTTCAAGATCAGAGATTTCATCGATGAGAATCATCCGAAATCTGCAGTTCTGGCCGGAGGAGGCTTCATCAGCCTGGAACTGGCTGAGAATCTCAGAGAACTGGGCATGGATGTGACCGTTGTTCAGAGACCCAGACAACTGATGAATCCCTTTGATCCGGACATGGCAGCTCTCATTCACAATGAAATGCGAGCTCATGGCGTCAGACTGGCTCTTGGCCATACTGTGGAAGGCTTTGAAGAAAATGAAAAGACAGGTGGCGTCAATGTCCTGTTAAAGGATGAGGCTCCTCTTCATGCTGATCTGGTCATCATGGCCATTGGTGTGGTTCCAGAAACCACTCTGGCCAAAGAAGCCGGACTGGAACTGGGCATCAAGGACAGTATCGTAGTCAATGACCGTATGGAAACTTCCGCACCGGATATCTACGCAGTGGGTGATGCGGTTCAGGTCAAACACTTCGTTTCCGGACAGGATGCTCTGATTTCTCTGGCCGGTCCGGCAAACAGACAGGGACGGATTGCGGCAGACAACATCTGCGGTAAGGACAGCCGTTATAAAGGCTCTCAGGGTTCCAGCATTCTCAAGGTCTTTGATCTGACAGCTGCTGCTACAGGTCTGAGCATGACCGCTGCAGCCAAAGCAGGTATTGATGCCGACTTTGTTCTCTTATCTCCCATGAATCATGCCGGTTATTATCCCGGCGGAAGACTCATGACCATGAAAGTCATCTTTGAAAAAGACACCTGGAGACTGCTGGGAGCTCAGATCATCGGCTATGAAGGCGTCGATAAACGTATTGATGTTCTGGCTACTGCCATTCGTGCTCACATGGATGCCAGAGATCTGAAGGATCTGGATCTGGCTTATGCACCGCCCTATTCTTCTGCCAAGGATCCTGTGAACATGGCCGGTTACATCATTGAAAACCTCTCTGAAGGTGTGACCCGTCATTACAGTCTGGAAGACCTGGAGTCTCTGCCAAGAGATGGCAGCATTACGCTGCTGGATACCAGAACCCCTGGTGAGTATGCAAGGGGCCATGTAGATGGCTTCATCAATATTCCCGTAGATGATCTTCGAGATCACATCCAGGAACTGGATCCGGAGAAACCGGTCTATGTCATGTGCCAGAGCGGCCTGAGAAGCTACATCGCTTCCCGGATTCTGGAAGGATATGGCTTCAAGACCTTCAACTTCCCTGGCGGCTACCGCTACTACGAAATCGTCAAAAACGACCGTCAGCTGGTTCAGTCTGCTGCCCCCTGCGGCATGGATCAGTAAAAAGCGCAGTCTTTCACTCAAAACCGACTGTTCCAGTATCAACAAAACCAATATTTGAATCTGAATTCCCTGCTTCTGCATAAAGCTCTCCGATGTCATCGGAGCAGCGATCAATCTGAAAATTGTATCCACCTACAGCAGGAGGAATCGATCACAGCAGATCCAGTTCACGGCCATCATAGGCATCCAGATACGGAGGTGGCTGTGAATGTGTCTTCTGTACAATGCAGAATCATTTTCATCATCAATCCAGGGATGATTCAACTTCTTCCATGGCTTCCAAATCAGAAACAGTCATGGCACTCTCACTAACATTCACACTGCTGGACCGAGGAAAAGGTCCGGCAGAAACACCACAGGCAAACCGCAAAAGCAGAGATTCATCATTCAGCTGCTTTGCATCAAAAATCTCCTAATTGTTTACCGCCCGGTTCATTCAGAGCCGGGTCTTGCCTGTTCAGGGAGCAGATACGAGTGTGACGAACAGAAGCGGTTTGTTCGTCTGAAACATCATCCGAATCGAAACGGGTAAGAAGTTTTCGCTGAAATCCAGGAAGAACTCATCAGCAGGAAAGATTGAGAAAGGAAATTTGTTATGAATCCCATCAGAAAGAAACGAAAGGCATTCGTGGATAAGAATAACTGTGTAGCCTGCGGATGCTGCATGAAAGTCTGTCCCATGCATGCCATTGAGATCTACAAAGGTATCGTGGCCAGAGTGAACTTTGAAAAATGTGTAGGATGCGGGAAATGCGCCAGAGAATGTCCTGCCAGTGTGATCGAAATTCAGGAGGTGCAGTCATGAAGGAGCAGAAGAAATGGTACGACTATCTGTGGATCGTGGAACTGACTTATCTGTGCCTGGGCTTCTTCAACATTCTGTTTGCCTGGCTGGGTCTGATCTTCTTCTTTGTTCCTCTGATCATTTCTCTGGTCAAGGGCACCAAATCCTACTGCAACCGTTACTGTGGCAGAGGTCAGGTGTTTGCCCTGCTGGGCGGCCGGTTTGGTCTTTCCAGAAAGAAAGATATTCCGAACTGGATGAAGTCTAAGGCTTTCCGGTACGGCTTTCTGATCTTTTTCTTCATCATGTTTTTCCAGATGTTATGGAACACCTATCTTGTGTTTGCGGGTACACAGAATCTGAGACAGGCCGTGACCCTGCTGTGGACCTTCAAACTGCCCTGGCACTGGGCCTATCACGCCACTCTGTTTCATCCCGGTGTTGCCCAGTTTGCCTTTGGCTTCTACAGCGTGATGCTGACATCAACAGTTCTGGGACTCTTCACTATGATTCTGTTCAAACCGAGAAGCTGGTGCGTCTACTGTCCCATGGGAACCATGACCCAGCTGATCTGTAAAGCCAAAAGCGGTAAAGAGCTGGTGGATTAGAAGACCATTGAAAATGCTCTGATTCAAACGCCTGTCGAACAGAAATCCTGTTAACCGGTATAAACACTAAGCGGTCCCTGTATAGAAGACTCTCCTTATATGGGAAAGGTCTTTTGTACAGGGACCACTTTTTCTTTACCAATTGTGATGATTGCGGATCAAAGTCAGGATCTATTCCTGCAGCTCCATAAGAGCATCCACATCCAGCAGTTCCACACTGCCTCTGCGCAGAGCAATCCAGCCTTCATTCTGGAAATAGCGCAGCATTCTGGTGACCACTTCCCTTGCGGTTCCCAGATGGTTCGCGATGGTTTCATGGGTAATATGAAGAACAGAGTCTTCTTCCAGAGCACTTTCTTCCAGCAGGAAACCGGCCAGTCGGCGGTCAAATCCCTTCCAGAGAATCTGTTCGATGAGCCAGATGACTTCAGAGAACCGGTTGGCCATGAGCTGGCTGGTGAAGTTGGCCAGAACAGCCGATTCTTCCATGAGGTTTTTATAGAGTTCAGGCGGAATCAGCCAGAGATCCGTTGGTTTCTCGGCTTCAATGGTGATGTCAAACTGGATGCTGTTCATGATGCAGGAAGCCGAAAACAGACAGACATCCCGTTCCAGCAACCGGTAAAGAGTAATCTCCCGACCTTCTTCAGAGCGGATGCAGGCTCTCAGCTGTCCTTTTTCAACCAGAACCAGACCGGTGCAGTCGGTGCTCTGAGCATGAATCACACTGCCTTTTGGAGCCGTACGATGCACAACACTCTGCGCAAGCTGCTTCTGCACCCCGGGCTCCAGCTTGTCCCAGATGGGAAAATAATCCTGAAATTCCATAATCAAAAATCCTCCGATTCCCTTTTGAAATATTTTCATGCAGTTTCTGACATATGTCAATTTCATTTGTTGACATATGTCAGAAACCTTTTTTACACTGAAGCCAGCAGCGAAGAAAGGAGAGATGGTTCATGCCAAGACCCAGAAAGAACAGACGAATCTGCTCGGTTCCCGCTTCCGTGGAATTTGTACCGCATCTGGAAGGAACAGGAGAGATTCCGCAAGATTTGAAAGACACCGTGATTATGACCATGGATGAATATGAAGCCATCCGACTGATCGATCACGAACACTTCTCTCAGGAGCAGTGCAGCGAGTTCATGCAGGTGGCCAGAACTACCGTTCAGCAGATTTATGCCAGTGCCAGAAGTAAGCTGGCCAGAATGCTGGTGGATGGAGCCTCTCTTCGCATTGAAGGCGGAGAGATCTGTCTTTGTCAGGGCAGCAATCCTTCCTGCTGGAAGGAACGCTGTCTCAGACAGGAAATCTCCGATCGGTACACAAGAGAGAAAGGAGAACAAACCATGAGAATTGCCATTCCCTACGCAGATGGTCAGATCTTCCAGCATTTCGGACGAACCGAATTCTTCAAGGTCTATGACGTGGAAGATGGAAAGATCGTTTCTTCCCAGGTCATCAGCACCGAAGGAAACGGACACAGCGCCCTGGCCGGTATTCTGGCTGCACTGAAAGCCGATCTGCTGATCTGCGGCGGGATCGGACCGGGAGCTGTGAATGCCATGAGTGCTGCAGGCATCACAGTCTATGCCGGAAATGCCGGTGATGCGGATGGAGCTGTTGCTCAGTATCTGGCCGGAAATCTGGTCCAGAACAGCCAGGCTTCCTGTGATCATCATGATCATGAACACCATCATGAGGGTCATACCTGCTCATCTCACGGCTGTCATGAGCACCATCAATAAAGTCCGGACCGGAAACCCGGCAAGGTGACAAAGTCACAGAAAATCGTAAGTAACTAAAGTATATTAACCTCAGAAGAGATAAAATAAATTGACTGAATTGAATGGCTGAAGTCGGCTGAATCAGAAGTCAGACAGTTTTATTTCTTCCGACAGAAATGTCACTGAAAACTGCGATTTCTACTGATCAGCCAGGCTGGTCAGTTCATTCCAGAGAAAGAAAGAAGAGGAATAACAAAATGGAAAAATGGAAATGCACCGTATGCGGCTACGTTCACGAAGGCCCCATGACTGAAGACTTCAAGTGCCCCATGTGCAAACAGGGCGCTGACAAGTTCGTGAAGATCGAAGAGCCCGCTGCTCCCGCAAAGAGCCGCTATGCTGGTACAAAAACTGAAAAGAACCTGTGGGAAGCTTTCGCCGGTGAAAGCCAGGCCCGCAACAAATACACCTACTTCGCATCCGTAGCCAAGAAGGCCGGATACGAACAGATCGCTGCTCTGTTCCTGCACACTGCAGACAACGAAAAAGAGCATGCCAAACTCTGGTTCAAGGCTCTGGGCGAACTGGGCGATACCGCTGAAAACCTGCTCCACGCAGCTGAAGGCGAAAACGCTGAATGGACCGATATGTACGACCGCATGGCCCGTGAAGCTGACGAAGAAGGCTTCCACGATCTGGCTGAACAGTTCCGTGGTGTTGCTGCCATCGAAAAGACTCACGAAGAACGCTACCGCAAGCTTCTGAACAACATCGAAACCATGCAGGTCTTCGAAAAAGCCGGCGTAACCATCTGGGAATGCCGGAACTGCGGACACATCGTTGTTGGCACCAAGGCGCCTGAAGAATGCCCTGTCTGCAAACATCCCCAGTCCTACTTCGAAGTACGCGCTGAAAACTACTAGGATTCAGATCCCAATCATTCCAGAAAGCAGTCATTCCACACGGGGTGGCTGCTTTTTTGCGAACAGGAAGACAGACACAGGCCGGTCTGCAGGATGGTGATGACTAAAAACTATTGACCACAGGACAAAGATGTTCAAAATGTAAATATAGATGTGTCAAGAAATGTGACTTCTGAAGCTGACAGCAGTTCCTCAAAGTCCAGATGGCGGTACGATCAATTTCGAATTCGCGAAAAACACACACTCTTTAATGAAAACCAAAGACAGGAGGGTATTTCATGAACAAAGAGCGAGCTGGCAAAAGCCGCAGCAAAAGAAGAAAATCAGGAAGCAAGGTGAAAACCACTCTCAAAATCATCGGTGGGGTTGCTCTGGTACTGGTCCTGCTTTTTGCAGGAAGCCGCATTCCATCTTTGATAAAAACCAGAGAAACTCTGATAGATTTTGGATTCAAGGATGTTGGAAAACTCGTCACTCAGTAATGGTATGGAAGAATGGTAGAAGATAGCTCTACAGATCGAACTATCAA
>Cinder_p2__coassemble_1507_pt1 | contig 27242 bp, 18 predicted proteins | sample Cinder_p2__metabat2_low_PE_019 | metagenome-assembled genome bin Cinder_p2 | reverse complement strand
TCCCCGCATAGCGGGGAGAAGCACTTCCTTTCAGTCCGCGGATGATTTCTGCAGTTTCCTGATACTCCTGCAGGTAGATTTCATAGAGCGCCGGGAACATTGCCGCTCTGACTTCCTGAGCGTTTCCGGCTCTGTCCATCATGCAGGCAATCAGCGTGTGCACCGACAAGGCTTCAAGCGTCATCGGTTCGCGGTTCTCCATAGCGTCCCAGAATCCTAAATGCCGGGCCGCTCTCTGTGTCATAGTCTCTGCAGGCTTCATCTGGCTTCACCTCCTTCCTGTTCCTTCTCTGTGATCTCTTCCAGAGAGACCCCCAGAGCGCGGGCAATCCTGCAGGCGGTCAGCTTAGTTGTGCTGCCTTTTCTCTTCAGGTTGCTCAGACTACCGGGAAGCATTCCTGCCATTGCAGCAAGATCTTTCCCCGTTAATCCCCGCTTTTCCTGTAGCTCTACAATTGCTATTGAATCGATCCTCATTGTTCTGATCTCCTTTCAATTCGAAAGATTCGTCGAATTCATTGTATTGTTCTAAATATCAGAATGCAACTGAAATCTATTGAAAATTCGATGAATTCATCGTTATACTCGAATTGGAGGTATAAAAATGAGACACACGATAGAAGAAACTGCCGAATTGCTGAAGTCTATCAATTGGGCGGCTAAGAGTCTGCCAGGGCAGTTCTTAAAAGCTTTGAGAGAAGAAAAGGGAATTTCCCAGAAGGAGATAGCCGAAAGAATGGGAATGGCTGCAAGCTCAGTCAGCGCATTGGAGAGAAGAAACAACATAGAACTGAAACGAATCAGGCAATATCTGGACTGTATTCAGGTTGATTACGGACATGCGAAAACCCTTTATTCTGCTTTGCTGAATCTGAATATTTCCCTGGATGAACTGCTGAACATTGAAGACCCAGAAAAGAAAGTGTCCGACAAAACCACAGACGCAGAGAATATCCGGGATGAAATCATCAAATGGGCAAATCAGGCCGATATCATCGGATTGAGCATGGTTCTTCAATACATTCACATGTATCAGGCCTATGACGAATCAAACGAAGTAAGCATAGAAGAATAAAACGCAACGAAAAAACAACAGACCACTAGCAGCGCTCTGGATCTGCTCTGGATCTGTGGCCCAGAAGTGAAAAAAGTTGCGAATACACGCAACTAGAAAGGAGGTAAGGCAATGTACTTTGAGAAGAGAGAAAGCAAGAAAGCAAAGAAAGGTTATACATGGTGCGTGAAGTTCTATTACACGGACCTGAACGGACTGAAGAAGCGTTACAGCAAAAGCGGATTTGAAACGAAAGCCGCAGCGGAACAGCACGGGCGGGAAATGCTGGAAGAGCTGCAGCAGACAGGCAGAAAGCCGGAACAGAAGACCTTACGCGATATATGGGAAGAATGGAAAGCCATTAAAGCGGATAAACTGGCACCCGCTACAATTGACCAGTATTCAAGAATGCTGAAGGTTGTTCCATTCATGGACAGGCCTATCAGATCGCTCTGTTACTCAGAACTGCAGGCGTTTTTTAACGGCCTGGCAAACCAAAGCAAAAGCAGGAATAATGGACTCCGGGCAGTTCTTTCTAATCTGTTCAAATTGGCCAAAAAGAGCGGCTATATCGTGCAGAATCCCATGAGTGATATAGAAATCTCTGGAAAAGAAAAAGCGCCCCAGAAGGACGCTCTGAGCCTGTCAGACATTGAATCCATCTGTGACGCAATAGAAGAAAGCACCTGCAAACCACGAACAAAGAAGAACCTGCAGACATTCTTATATATTGGATATTATACAGGACTAAGAATCAGCGAAATTCTGGCCCTGGAAGTGAAGGATTTTGACAGTGTTTCATCTACTCTGAATGTACAAAAGAAAGTAGAGAGAAGAACGGGAATCATAACAAACCGAATGAAGACCGCTGCCAGTTATGCGGTTTTGCCAATCTGTAAGCCATTAGCAGAAATCCTGTCAGAGCATTGCAGCGGATTACAGCCGGATGATTTAATCCTGTCAAGTCTTAACGGTACCCCATACCATCAGGACAACATAAGAAATGTTTTAAGTGAATCAGCAGCCACAGCGGGAATCTCTGAATTTCATCCGCATATGCTCAGACATTCATTCATTACTAATATTGTTCGCTCTGGTGCAGATCCCAAAACAGCCGCCCAGCTGGCAAGGCACAGCGATATAAAAACGACCCTGAACATATATACTCAGATGAATATGCAGGATCTGAACGACGCTGTTCAGAATGCTTTCCCAGAAAGCCCCAAAAAAGACCCAAAAACAGCAAATATTCAGGCGTAGCCCTGTAACTAAAGCACATTTTTAATGTATATCGCAAAAGGAAGGTTTTTCCAGTCATCGCAGAGCCGTGGAAATTGCCGATCTGTCCACGTCTCTGCAAAGCTATCTCATCGTCCCCTCTTCCTCTTTCCTGTGCGCCATCGCCCGAAAAGCCCTGAAAAACAGAAAAACGGAATAATCAAAAAAGCTCCGGATCCACGCCGGAGCTTTTCGTCTGCAGAGAACAGTCTCTGCAGGAATCTTCATGGTTATTGAGTGTCTGAAAGAGGTTTTTTTCAGGAGCGGGACCCGTGGCGGTGATGGCCGTTGATGGTCAAAGGTCGTGTGGGCATGCCATGCTTCAGCCAGTCAGCATCTTCTTTTCGCAGATAGATGGAGCAGCAGCCTGCTGCACAGCTGACTTCAAAGCGGCCCTGGTCATCCACAGACGCCGTGATATGGGGTCTGGCCAGATCCACCAGCTCCATGCCCGCCAGGTCGGCAAACTGCAGATGGCTGCTTTTGGCATCCCCGATGGTCATGATCACCACCACCGGATGTTCACACAGAGAAATCCAGCAGGCTTTCTGGGGATCATCGTCAAAGCAGTCCACAATGTTGTCACACAGCAGATGCGCCCGGATCCAGATCATTTCCGACAGCAGGCTGACCACATGAAAATCGCCTGAACCCGTCAGATCCGGTTCAAACACGCAGGGCATTTCATCCCGGCGCAGCAGAATCCAGGCATAGGCCGAAGTGCGAAACCAGTCCATGACCCAGCTGGCCAGAGCCTGGCCGGGCTGGGTGTCGTGGTTGTCCACGAAGGTGCAGGCATGATGGGGATCGCAGGTGGACAGGGTGTTCATGGCCAGTCCCCGCAGGTCACCCTGGCCGCTGCTGCAGGCCACATCGTGGAGATGATAATGCAGGGGCACATCAAAGAGAGATATGCAGCCCTGGCTTTCCCGCAGATTGGACTGGAGTTCTTCCACATTGCCGCTCCAGTACTCTCCCACCGCATAGGCGGGCTTTCCCTTATATTTGCGCATCTCCCCCAGCCAGTACGGGAAGAAATCCGCATCGATGGATTTGACCGCATCCAGCCGGAAGCCGTCGATGCCGGTTTTGCGGATCATCCATTTGCCCCACCGGGTCAGTTCGTCCTTGACCGGGGCACACTGGGTGTCCACATCCACACCCATGATGTAGTCAAAATTGCCCTGTTCCTGGGATACACGGTCATCCCAGTGCTTGCTTTCAAACAGATAGATGCCCCGGGGCTGATCCACCACCGTATCCGTGGCCTTGAAGCAGGAGGCATTCCAGACAAAGGAAGAATACTGGTTTTTGCGGCCGGCAAAGAGAAAGCGGGTGTACACCTTGCCCATGAAGGGAGCCGAAATGGCCTGATTGCGGTTGTGATCATCCATGCGCACCACCGAAACGTCTTCGGTGGCATCCGCTCCCATGCGGTGGTCAAAGACGATATCGGCCAGCACTTCCATGCGGCAGTCATGCAGGGCTTCAATGAGCCGCAGGTACTGTTTCAGGGTGCCGTATTTGGTCCGCACGCTGCCCTTCTGGCGGAATTCACCCAGGTCGTACAGATCATAGGGGGAGTAGCCCGTGTCGTTTTTGCCGCCAAAGCCCTTGTAGGCAGGGGGCAGCCACACTTTGGTGATCCCCAGATCCCGCAGCCAGTTGGCGTGCTTGGTCAGTCTGGTGTAGTGGCGGCCGTCAGCGGGGGTATACCATTCGAAATACTGAATCATGGTTTCCTTCATGAAAGCTCCTCCTTGTCTCTGGTTGGCTGGATCGTATCCATTTTCCGGCCCTATTGTACACCAGCCATCCTCCATCCCTCTTTGGGGCACTGTCTGCTTCAGCCGTTTGAAGAAAGCTGACCAAAAGAGGGATAGAAAAAAGGAAACCAGCCGCTGCCGCTGATTTCCTTCTGATGCTGCCTGTGCCCATGGTTCAGGCAGTCTTTCAATTATGATGTGTTTCTTCTTTTTGCTTATTTCTGCTCTGTTTTCTCGTTTGGGCGAAAATACAGGCTGCTTTCAAAGGGGCGCAGGGTCATGGTCTGATCTGCGTTCTGCCCATCCACATAGCTGGAGAGTTCCAGATGCCAGCCTTCGGCATCGTCCAGAGAAATGGTCACGGGCTCCTCCAGCAGGCTGGTGATCACCAGCGCTTCTTCGTCTTTGCCGGTTCTTTTGTAGGCAATGACGCCATGAACATCTTCCAGCAGAGGCGTAAAGGTGCCGGTGGCAATGGAGTCGTGGTTTTTGCGGATGGCAATGAGCTGCCGGTAATGATTCCACACCGAATCCGGGTTTTTCTTCTGTTCTTCCAGCGTCCAGGCCGGATCTTTTTCTTCCGTGATAATCCAGGGCGTGCCGGTGGTAAAACCGTTGTGGACCTGGCTGTTCCAGACCATGGTGCCCCGGCCGTTGTCTCTGGATTTGGAGCCCAGAATCTTCAGAATGGTTTCTTCCTCCAGACCCCGTTCTTTCATGATGTTCCAGGCATTGAGGCTTTCCACATCCCGGTACTGCTCCAGAGAGGTGAAGCCGTTATTTTTCATGGCGATTTCCTCGCCCTGCATGAGATAGGGAGTGCCTCTCATCATCTGCATCATGGTGGCCAGGGCTTTGGCAGACTCTGCGCGGTACTCTTTCACATTGCCAAAGCGTTCCACGGAGCGGGGCTGGTCATGACAGTTGAGAAACAGGGTGTTCCAGCTGTCTGTTTCCTGCAGACCTGTCTGCCAGGTAAACAGCAGCCGCTTGAGTTCATCCAGATCCGGCTTCATGTCAGACCACTTTTCCTGGTCGCGGTAGTCCACCTTCAGATGATGGAAGCTGAACACCATGTCCAGTTCCTGCCCCTGCAAAGAGGCATACTGTCTGGCATTTTCCAGGGTAGTGGAAGACATTTCTCCCACGGTGATGACAGCCGGATCCTGGCCAAAGGAGTTCCGGTTGAGCTCCTGAAGAAATTCATGGATTCTCGGGCCGTCGGTGTAGAAGCATCTGCCGTCGCCCTGGTCGTCGTTTTCAAAGGCAGCCTTGCTGATGAGGTTGATGACATCAAAGCGAAAGCCTTTCACACCCTTGTCCATCCAGAAGCGGACGATGCCGGCACATTCCTGCCGGACGGCCGGGTTGTCCCAGTTCAGATCCGCCTGCCCCTTATCAAAGAGGTGCAGGTAGTATTTTCCCTTTTCGGGAACGTACTCCCAGGCCGGACCGCCGAATTTGGACTGCCAGTTGGTGGGCAGTGATCCGTCTTCTCTGGCGGTTTTCCAGATGTAGTAGTCCTCATAGTGCGGATCACCGGCCAGGGCCTTCTGGAACCATTCATGCTCTGTGGAGGTGTGGTTGAAGACCATGTCCATCATGATGTGCATGCCGCGTTTATCCGCTTCTTTCACCAGGCGTTCGAAATCTTCCATGGTGCCATACTGGGGATCAATGGCCCGGTAGTCGGCCACATCATAGCCGTTGTCGAAGCCCGGGGAAGGATAGATGGGCGTCAGCCACAGATCTGTGACGCCCAGATCCTGCAGATCGTCCAGTCTGGAGATGATGCCGGGCAGATCGCCGATGCCGTCTCCATTGGAATCCATAAAGGAACGGGGATAGATTTCATAGACCGTTCTGTCTTCAAAGCGTTTCATGGCAAGTCCTCCTTGAACAGACTGCCGGCTTTTCGGCCTGGCAGTCTGTGCTGATCAGTCTGTTTCTCTTTTCTATTTACTGTGTTTCTGTTCTGGTTTGATTTGAATGCCGTGTTCTAGTCTTCGATTCTGGCGGCTTTTTCACCTGTGGAGACAGGGCCTTCCTTTTCCAGAACCACTTTCTGGCCGCTGGTGACAATGACCGGGGAAACCAGGGATTTGCCGGCTGCCCGGATCACTTCAGGATCGATGTTGACCAGGGGATCGCCCGCCTGGATCACATCACCGGGTTTGACCAGAACGGTGAAGCCTTTACCGTCCAGTTCCACGGTATCCATGCCGATGTGAATGAGAATTTCGCGTCCTTTTGTATCTTTGAGACCGACAGCGTGACCGGTGGGGAAAGTCATCATGATCGTTCCGTTAACAGGAGAGCTGATGGTTTTGCCGGTGACATCAATGGCATAGCCATCGCCCATCATTTTCTGGGAGAACACCTGATCTTCCACTTTTTCCAGAGGAAGCACAGTGCCTTCTGCAGGAGTCAGGAAAACATCTTCAGCCATGTCCAGGCTTTTGGCAGCGGCTGCTGCGGTTTCTTCTGCCTTTGCGGCTTTCTTTTTGCCATAGCGGTCTTCCGCATTGAGCTTTTTGAGACCGATGATCCAGGTCAGAACAAAGGGAATCACGATGGCTGCGGCCATGGCCAGCTGGAACCAGCCCCAGAACTGCGGGAAGATGGACAGAATGCCGGGGATGCCGCCCACACCGATGTTGGCTGCGGTAACCCCGAAGCCCACGCTGATCATGGCTGCCACGCTGGAGCCGATCATGCCGCAGATAAAGGGGAAGCCGTATTTCAGGTTGACACCGAACAGAGCGGGTTCGGTAACACCCAGATAGCAGGAAATCATACTGGGGATATTGATCTGTTCTGCCTTGTCGTTGTGCTTCTGCAGAACACTCATGGCCAGAACGGAAGAGCCCTGGGCGATGTTGCTTAAGGCGATCATGGGCCACAGGGTGGTGCAGCCAAAGCTGGAAACCAGCTGGGTATCGATGGCGTTGGTCATGTGGTGCAGACCGGTGATGACCAGCGGTGCATAGACAAAGCCAAAGATGGCCGCAAACAGCCATTTCACATTGGAAGTGAGACCGGCCCAGACAATGTCACTGATCCAGTCGCCGATGACCCAGCCAATGGGACCGAGAACCGCATGAGCCAGCAGAACAGCCAGAATCAGGGAGCAGAAAGGAACCACGATCATGCTGATGACGGACGGGGTGATCTTTCTGAAGAAGCGTTCAATGTACACCAGAGCAAAACCGGCCAGAATGGCGGGAATGACCTGGGCCTGATAGCCGATCATCTGGATCTGGGCAAAGCCGCAATCCCAGACGGGAATCTCTGCTGCCGGGGTGGAAGCCACCGCATAGGCATTGAGCAGCTGGGGGGATACCAGGGTAATACCCAGAACAATACCGAGAATCTGAGTGGTGCCCATCTTCTTGGTGATGGACCAGGTGATGCCCACAGGCAGGAAGTGGAAAATCGCTTCACCGATGAGCCACAGGAAGGAATCCAGGCCGGCCCAGAACTGGTTCATCATGACCAGAGTCTTGGTGCCGTTTTCGAACATATAGACGGAATCGATGATATTTCGAAAACCCAGAATCAGACCACCGGTGATCAGGGCCGGAATCAGGGGAGCGAAAATTTCGCCCAGGTTGCTCATGAGACGCTGCAGCCAGGTCTGCTGGCTTTTGGCCTCACTCTTGACGGCTTCCTTGGACACACCTTCCAGACCGGAGACTTTCAGAAAGTCGTTGTAGAATTCCTGGACTTCATTGCCGATGATGACCTGGAACTGGCCGGACTGGGTAAAGGTGCCCTTGGCCGAGGGCAGATCCTCGATGGCGTCGATATCGGCCAGGGATGGATCAGCAAGAACAAACCGCATGCGGGTGACGCAGTGGGTCACCGCATTGATGTTCGAAGCACCGCCGACATAATCCAGCAGCGCCCGGGCATCTTTTTCAAATTTTGACATCTGGGAGTACCTCTCTCTTCTTTTAACCTGTACGTACATGTTTGACACTCATAGATTAACTTGTACGTACATGTATGTCAACGTCGTTTCTCCCGGAATCTTTCCGGACTGCGTTTTTGACTGTTTTTTCATTCATTTTCCCTGTTTCTGCCCGCAAAAAAGCCGTTCCGGGTGTGGAACGGCTTGAAATGGATGGATTTTCGGCTTTTCAGGCGTGCTGAGGTTCTCTTCTGGAGAAATCGATGAAACGGAACTTGTCCGGTCTGTGGCGGCTTTCCGTATAACAGAATAAAGACGCATCTTCCAGAAAGTTGTAGGACTTGACGCACACCAGCAGATCATAGTCCTTGAGATCCAGCAGGCGGCGGTCTTCTCGGGTGGCAGGCACCACAGTGGTTTCCTTTCTGGCAAAGGAAATTTTCTTGTGCAGCACGCCTTCAATGTATTCATAGATGGAATCAGCGGCCTGTTCGCTGGTCAGGCCGGGAACCAGGCTGGCATTGAGATAGTCGTGGTCGTAGATGATCCGCTCGCCATCGATTTCCCTCACACGGCGCACCTCATAAATGCTGCCGTCCTTCATATTGAGAATCTCCTTCTGCCAGGCTTCCGGCTTCTTTTCCTCAAAGCTCTCCACATGGGTGGTCACACTGGAGTGCATGGTGGAATTCTGCAGTTCCTTGAAGCTGGTGAGTCCGGATACGGGAAAGGCGATGGAATCCCGATGCAGCACCAGGGAGCCCTTGCCCTTTTCCTTCTGAATAAAGCCATTGGCAGCCAGCTGGCCCAGAGCCTTGCGGATGGTGTCCCGGCTGGCCTGGCAGCTGGCCATCAGTTCATTTTCCGAGGGCAGATAGGTGCCCGGCTTATAGGTGCCGTTGAGAATCTGTTCTCTGAGTTCTGCATAAATCTGCTGGTATTTTGGACTGGCCATGACGATCTTCCTTTCCGGCTCCCGTCAGGGAGTCTTTTCTTTTTCTTCAGGCGATTTCATTCTACTCAAAATAATGAAAGAGAATGCTGAAAGTTCAAAGAAGTTCTCCAGATTCTCTTTCTTCTGTCATGACGGAGCTCAGGCAGGAGTACACTGAGGAATAATGAAGGAACATGAATCTTTCTGAATCTTTATGAAGAAAAGGCATGCCCATCCAGAAGGGGTTGTTCTGCATGGAACCTCCTGCACAGCCTGGCGGTTTTGACGGTTTTTGGGGATGCTTTTGAAGAATAGAAAGGCAAAATTCTTCACTTTCCTTCATTTCAGTCTCCCAATTTGAGGCTTTTTGAATTTTATTGAATGATAATCGGCGAATAATCTGGTTGAATTTGAATTTTCTTGAAGTAATTTGAATGAATTTGGTTGATTCGATGAAAGAAAGGGTGTACATTGTGGGTGTCAAAAGAACAGAGATGAAGAAAACTGAAGGAATTCAGTCAGGCACAAAAGGAGGAAGCAGAATGCTGACGGATGAACGACAGCAGGAAATCCTGCGGCTGGTCAATGAACATCAGACCATCACCAGCCAGGACCTGGTGGAACAGCTGGAATCGTCAGAATCCACCATCCGGCGGGATCTGATGGATCTGGAAGACAAAGGACTTCTGTGGCGGATCCGGGGCGGTGCCAAGGCCAGAGTCACCACGGGAATCAACGATACGGATTCTCAGGTAACAGCCCGGCGTCATCACAACGCCCAGGAAAAGCGGGAAATTGCCGAGTTTGCCAACCGGCTCATCGAGCCCGGCGACACCGTCTTCATTGACGGCGGCACATCCACCGAAGCTCTGGTGGATCTCATCGATCAGAAGGATGCGCTCTATGTGACCAACGCCATCTTTCATGCCAGTGCCCTCTCCCAGAAGGGGCTGCGGGTCAGCATCCCCGGCGGCCAGTACAAGGCGGTGACCGAAGCTGTGGTAGGCGAAGAAGCCTGCGAGTTTCTGGAGAAGTACAACTTCTCCATCGGGTTCTTCGGAACCAACGGCGTCAACGACAGCGGCTTCACCACCCCCGATCTGGCGGAAGGCCTGGTCAAGAAAAAGGCTGTTTCCCGATGCGCCAGAAGCTATGTTCTGGCAGACCACTCCAAGTTTGGTCTGCAGCAGCACATCCGGTTTGCCAAGCCCGATGAATGCGTGGTCATCACCACGGATCAGGGTCAGGAGATTCCGGATGGCATCGATGTGATCCGGGTTTCGGATCCACACTGATCATTCGATCAGAGAAAAAAACTGACAGACGCATCTGTCAGATGGAGGAAAACATGATCTGTACTCTCACGCTCAACCCCTCCCTGGACTACATCGTCACGGTGGATCACTTCCAGGTGGGCGCTACCAACCGGACCAGTGATGATTTCATCCTGCCCGGGGGCAAAGGCATCAACGTTTCCATTGTCCTGCAGAACATGGGACTGGAAAACAAAGCTCTGGGTTTTCTGGCCGGATTCACCGGCAAGGCCCTGGAATCCATGGTGAAGGAAGCAGGCATCAATGCCGAATTCCTCTGGGTGGAAAAAGGGGATACCCGCATCAACGTCAAACTGCGCAGCGAACAGGAAACGGAAATCAACGGCCGCGGTCCCGTCATCACCCAGACAGACATTGAAAAGCTCATGCAGCGTCTGGATGCCCTCCAGGACGGGGACACCCTGATTATTTCCGGAGCCATCCCCGCTTCCCTGCCCCAGACGCTGTACCGGGACATCATGGAAAAGCTCCAGGACCGAAACATCCGCATTGTGGTGGATGCCACCCGGGATCTGCTGCTCAACGTCCTTCCCCTGCATCCCTTTTTGATCAAGCCCAACCAGCATGAAATCGAAGAGATGTTCCAGGTGAAACTGGAAACCCTGGAGGACATTGAAGTATATGCCCGAAAGCTGCAGGAAGCAGGCGCGCAGAACGTCCTGGTGTCCATGGGCGGAGACGGTGCCCTGCTCATCGATGAAAACGGCAGACGCCATTATGCATCAGCCCCCCGGGGCACCCTGAAAAATTCCGTGGGTGCCGGCGACAGCATGGTCGCCGGATTCATCACCGGATACCTCCAGAGCGGCGATTATGCAGAAGCCTTCAAAACCGGTGTGTGCACCGGCAGTGCTTCCGCCTTCTCCGACCTTCTGGCCACCCGAGAAGAAGTCCTGGCCCTCATGGAAGCCAACAGTGACCTCTTCTAAAGCTTCAAAACCGTATTTTTCGCACCACCCGGCAATACCCCGTCTTTCCTGCTGCGGCAGAAGATGGGTTGTCTTACAGACTATTTGCTGAACTGTTCACCCCATGCCGGCAGGGGACAGACAGAAAGGCAGACCCGATTTTTGAAAGAAAGGACCTCTCATGAAAATCAGAGAACTGCTCTCCATTGAAAGCATCCGCCTCAATGGAACGCCCACCGACAAGAACCAGACCATTGAACAGGCCATTGATCTGATGTGCGAAAGCGGCCGGATCTCGGACCGCGCTTCCTATTCCCAGGCCGTTCACAACCGCGAAAAAGAATTCACCACCGGCGTAGGCGGCGGTATCGCTATTCCCCACGGCCGCTGTGCCGGCGTCTCCAAAGCCGGACTGGCCGCCATGGTCATCCCCAATGGCGTCGATTATGAAGCCATGGACGGGGCTCCCGTTCATCTGGTCTTCCTGATTGCCGCTCCCGAAGAAGGCAGCGTGCATCTGGAAGTGCTGGCCAAGCTCTCCCGCATGCTCATGGACGAATCCCTGGTCCAGTCCCTGATCCATGCTTCTTCCCCCCAGGATTTCATGAACATCCTCAATGCGGCAGAAGAAAAAGTGGATGCTTTAGAAGCCGCCAAAGAAGCCGAGCAGCAGAAAGAGGCTGAAAAACCGGTACAGACGGATACGCCCCTGATTCTGGGTGTCACCGGCTGTCCCACCGGCATTGCCCACACCTACATGGCTGCTGAAGCCCTGGAAAAGACCGCCAGGGAAATGGGCTACCGCGTCAAAGTGGAAACCCGTGGCAGCGGCGGTGCCAAGAATGTGCTGACTTCACAGGAAATTGCGGATGCCGATGCCATCATCGTAGCCGCAGACGTCCAGGTGCCCATGGACCGCTTTGACGGCAAGCACGTGCTGCAGGTGCCCGTCAAGGACGGGGTCTCCAAGCCCAGAGAACTCATTGAAAAAGCCGTCGCCGGACAGGCTCCCGTCTTCCACGGTGATGCTCCGGTACAGGAATCCGCTGAAGGAGATTCCACCTGGCACAAGATCTACAAGCATCTGATGAATGGTGTTTCCCACATGCTTCCCTTCATCGTGGGCGGCGGTATCATGATCGCCATCTCCTTCATGATCGACGGCTTCTTCGTCGACATGAACACCCTGGAAGAAGCGGAACGCTCCCTCTTTGGCACCATCACCCCGGCAGCCGCCTTCTTCAAGAATGTGGGCGGTGTGGCCTTCAGCTTCATGCTTCCCATTCTGGCCGGCTACATTGCCGAATCCATTGCGGAAAGACCGGGTCTGGTTGCCGGCTTTGTGGGCGGCGCCCTGGCCGCCAACGGCACTTCCGGATTCCTGGGCGCTCTGCTCATCGGTTTCCTGGCAGGCTATCTGGTAAATGGTCTGAAAAAGCTGTTCTCCCATCTTCCTGCAGCCCTGGACGGCATCAAGCCCATGCTTCTGTACCCCTTCTTTGGCGTGCTGCTGGTAGGTCTGCTGATGACCTTCATCATCGAACCTCCCGTTGGCTGGCTGAATCTGCAGATGAATGCCTGGCTGAATTCTCTCAACGGTACTTCTTCCGTCATCCTGGGCGCCATTCTGGGCGGCATGATGGCCATCGACATGGGCGGCCCCTTCAACAAGGCAGCTTACGTCTTTGGCACCGCAGCCATTACTTCCGGCAACTATGACGTCATGGCCGCTGTCATGATCGGCGGCATGGTTCCTCCCATTGCCATTGCGCTGGCTTCCCTGCTCTTCAAAAACAAGTTCACGGAAGATGAACGCAAAACCGCACCCACCAACATCGTCATGGGTCTTTCCTTCATTACCGAAGGCGCCATTCCCTTCGCCGCATCCGATCCGCTCCATGTTCTTCCCGCCTGCGCCATTGGTTCCGCCCTGGCCGGTGCCCTGAGCATGCTGTTTGGATGCACCCTGATGGCTCCTCACGGCGGCATCTTCGTCTTTGTCACCGTAGGCAATCCTCTGATGTATCTCCTGGCCCTGGTCATCGGCAGCGTTGTCGGTGCCCTGCTGCTGGGTCTCTTCAGAAAACCCGTTAAACAGACAGCCGTACAGGCTGCCTAGCCTTACCCCTTTCCATCCATCCTTCCTTCAGAGGCAGCTGAAGGAAGGGTGCAGAACCAGCCGGTTTTCCGGCTCTCCCTTCTTTTCTCTACAAACGATTTGAATTAACCGGCCGCCGGCTCTGATCACGGCCAGAGCGGCCGAAGCCTTTCAACCCCTATAATTCAAACGTGATCACACTCCTTTTTCTTCCGGAAGCTGAGGCAGCAGCTTCCGGACTTTTTCGTTTTTCCCTTTTCTCTTTTCCATGAAAAAACAGTGCGGATCCACCAGGGGATTCGCACTGTCGTTTTTAATCAGATCAGGCCTGAGCTACTTTATGAGGATTCAGGATGTTCTTGGGGTCAAAGACTTTCTTGATGCCGTTCATCAGATCCAGAGAGTCCTGAGGCAGAGATTCTTTCAGATAGGGTTTCTTGGCAAAGCCGATGCCATGTTCACCGGAAACCTGTCCCTGCAGAGTTCTGGCCTTGGCATAGACCAGTTCCATGGCCTGGGAGAGTCTTCTTTCCCACTCTTCATCATCCAGGTCGTCTTTCAGCAGATAGGCGTGCAGGTTGCCGTCACCGGCATGACCGAAACTCTTGATGCGCAGGTTGACTTCATCCTGCAGTCCATGCAGGTATTCCACCATTTCGTTGACACGGCTTCTTGGAACCACCATATCCACTTCATCCATGCAGGTTGTGGAACCTTTGATGGCTTCCAGGAAGGCGCCTCTGGCTTTCCAGATGGAGTCTTCACGCTCTTCGGTATCGGAAATCAGCACGTCCACGGCGGCCTGTTCCAGACACAGTCTGGCTACGGCATCGTAGGCTTCTTCGATTTCTTCGGTGGAGTTACCGTCAAACTTCAGCAGCAGATAGGCATCAGACTGCTTGTCGGGGAACGGCTTGCCCAGATAGTTTTCTGCATCTTCAATGACTTCCCGCTGCATGAATTCAATGGCAGTCGGGATCGCCTTGGATTTGACGATCAGAGGCACAGTGCTGATGGCATCTTTCAGTGTGGGGAAAGGCACCAGCAGAGAGATGGCCTTTTTCGGTCTGGGAAGCAGCTTCAGAGTGGCCTGGGTAATGATGGCCAGTGTGCCTTCGGAGCCGATGATCAGGTCCTTCAGGTCATAGCCGGAAGAGTTCTTGACTACCTTGCCGCCGAATTCCACCACATCGCCATTGGGGAGCACCACCTGCAGGGCTCTCACGTAGTCCCGGGTGACACCGTACTTGACGGCTCTCATGCCGCCGGCGTTGGTGGAAATGTTACCGCCGATGGTGGCGGATTTTTCACCTGGATCAGGGGGATAGAAGAAATCATGATCTTCTACAAACGCAGCCAGATCCATGAGCAGAACACCAGGTTCAACGGTCACGGTCAGGTTTTCCTCATCCAGCTCCAGAATCTGGTTCATGAGGGTGGTATCCAGCATAATGCCATGTTCCATGGCCACTGCGGATCCGACCAGACCGGTTCCAGCTCCGCGGGGAGTGACTGGAATGTTGTTGTCGAAGGCGTACTTCATGATTTTTGAAACTTCATCGGTATTCACGGCGCGCACCACCACATCAGGCATGGAATAGGCGCCGCCCAGTTCGTCGTGTCCGTAGTCTTCACTCAGCGTGTCTGCGAACAGCACCCTGGAGTCGTCCCGGATGATATCCCGGATTGCCGCGATGTCGCTGGCATCGAATGTTTTGTATTCAGACATAATAAGCTCCTTCACGCGCTTCTCTTGGCTTCGATTTCTTCAATGAGCTGAGGAACGATTTCGTACAGATCGCCCACCAGACCATAGTTGGCTACCTGGAAAATCTGGGCAGCCGGATCTGTGTTGATGGCAACCACGGTATCGGAATGGTCCATGCCGGCGGTAAACTGGATGGCTCCGGAAACGCCGCAGGTGATGATCAGTTTGGGTCTGACGGTTCTTCCGGACAGGCCGATCTGATCCTTGGCATCCATGACACCGGCTTCCACCAGAGGTCTGGTGCAGGCCAGCTGGCCGTCCAGCAGATCAGCCAGTTTCTGCAGCATTTCCAGATCTTCGGGCTTCTTCACACCGCGTCCGGCAACGACCAGAACATCGGCGTTTTCAATCATTTTTTCTTTGGGCTTTCTGACGATGTCCAGAACCTGGACATGGCTCTTCAGTTTTTCAGGATCCATGGTTTCCCAAACGATTTCACCGGATTCTTCCGCATTTCGTTCGGGAGCATTCATGATCTTGTAGCGGACAGTGGCCATCTGAGGACGGTGGTTGGGGGTCTTGATATGGGCCATGATGTTGCCGCCAAAGGCAGGACGGATCTGGCTCAGATCGGAGTTGGGTTCCATTTCCAGGATGGTGCAGTCAGCAGTCAGGCCGGTCTTCATTCTGGCGGCTACTCGGGGCGCCAGCTGACGGCCCACGGTGGTCGCACCGGTCAGGATGGAAGAAGGATGGACTTTGTTGATGAAGTCCTCGAAAGCTGCGGTATAGGGTTCAATCTGGAAGCGGGCCAGCTCGGGAGCATCGTAGACATACACCTTGTCGACGCCATAATGGAGCAGTTCATGAGCCTGCTTTTCCACATTGTGGCCCAGTAGCAGAGCATAGACGGGATCGCCTGTGACTTTGGCCATCTCTCTGGCCTTGCCGATCAGTTCGAAGGTGACGGGGTGAATCACTCCATCCACATGATCGGTGTATACGGCGATGCCTTTCCATTTGGATTTGTCCACGGTGGGTTTGGGTGTGGCATCTTCTTCATAGGTAACGGCGCCTTTAGGTCCCTTGCGGACGCACAGGCGGCACATCTTACATGCTGCGTTGATGTTCAGTGTTCCATCGTCAGCCAGTTCCATGGCTCCAAAGGGACACAGATCCACGAGAATCTGGGGATCTTCAATTTTATCGGGATGAATAACCAGTTTTGCCATGATGTAGTCCTCGCTAGATAAACTTCAGCTCATTGAGCTTGTCAAAGAGGCGGTCTGCCAGAATCGTTCCGGATCCGTTCCATACTTCCTGATCCTTGTCGGTATCAGGCGGGAAGATTCTCTGCACCTGGGTGGGAGAACCGTTCAGTCCGTAATGAGAGGCATCCTTGTCGTCCATGTCCTGCAGAGTCAGGATGGTGATTTCTCTGTCCTTTGTTTTCTGCTTGCGGACATAGGAGGGGAGTCTGGGAACGAAGATGTCCTTGTCTACAGACAGCAGACAGGGCAGTTCCACTTTTGCGATTTCAATTTCATCGGGAAGATCCATGGCCACGGTGATGTGGTCTTCCGCAACATCCCGGATTTCTCTGACGTTGGCGACGCTGGGAATCTGCAGCCATTCGGAAATTTCCGAACCGACCTGGGCGGTATCGCCGTCGATGGTCTGCTTGCCGCAGAGAATCAGATCATAATCGCCGCTGGCCTTGATGCCCTGACTCAGGGCATAGCTGGTAGCCAGCACATCGGCACCGCCAAAGGCACGGTCGGAAACCAGTGTTCCGTTGTCGGCACCCATGGCGAAGGCTTCCTGAATGACTGCCTTGGCCTGGGGCGGTCCCATGGAAATGACATCCACGGTTCCTCCCATCTGTTCACGCAGACGGAAGGCGGTTTCCAGTGCGTACAGATCGTAGGGGTTCATTTTGCAGGCGGCACCGTCACGCTTGATGACGCCGGTGACAGGATCCACTTCCACTTTGTTGGATTCAGGGACCTGTTTGATACATACCAGAATTTTCATGATGTCTCCTTTTGCTTGTTTGGCTTGTGAATCATAAGACGGATCGGGCAGGGCTTCTTAATTGGTCCTACCAATTTCACCTACAAAATAAAACTGTACAGGCCGCAAATCAAGTGATGTAACCGTTTGTTGGAAGCGGTTTACTTCAAATTGTCATTCTGACGGTCAAAAAGGAACTTTCTGCACAAAAAAGAGCACAAATTGTCTGATTTTTTCCACTCTGTCTGCAGGGCGAAAAAACCAGTCTGTGCTCCTTACCTGTCTTTCCATTTCTGATGGCTGCACGCCAGTCTTCGGGCTTTCCAAAGGCTTCTTATTTATTCAGTATCTACAATTAAAGTATGTATTCCATCTTCAAAACTGACGAAAACAATCAGCTGATCCCTCTTCAAAAGCCGCAGCCCGGCTGCTGGATCAGCGTCGTAAAACCTACCACGGAAGAAATCCTGACTCTGCGGGATGAATACGGTGTGCTGCCTGAATTTCTGCGAGCTGCCATGGACCCGGAAGAAACCAGCCACATCGATGATGACGAAGACAGAAAACAGACTCTGATCATCGTCGACTACTGCATCGAAAAGGATTCGGATATTCCCGGGCTGCCCGCCTGCATCACCAGACCCCTCAGTGTCATTTTTCAGGAAGACCGTCTGATCACCATCAGCATTGATCCCAATCCCTTCATCGATGATCTGGAAGCCGGAAAGATCAAAAACATCCACACCGGAAAACCTGCTTCCTTTCTGCTCTGGCTTATGTATGCCTTCTCCCAGAAATACCAGCTGTACCTGCGGCAGATTGAAGCTGTCTCGGAAAAGGTGTCTGACAGGCTCTACCGCAACATGAACAACAGAGGCCTGCTGGAAATGATGGAACTGGACAAATCCCTGATCTACTTCTCCGCTTCTTTAAAAACAGACTCCAACACCCTGGAGAAACTGCAGTTTGGCCGGATTCTGCCTTTGAGCGATGAAGAGCAGGAGCTGCTGGATGATGTCATCATCGAATATGCCCAGGCTTCGGATATGTGCACCATCTACACCACCATCAATGAGCGCGTCTCCAACGGCTGCAACAGCGTTCTGTCCAACAACATGAACGACATCATGAAGACCCTCACCGTCATCACCATCGTCATGTCCATTCCCAACATGATCTACGGCTTCTATGGCATGAACGTTACCGGACTGCCCATTCCCGAAATGTGGTTTCCCCTGCTGCTGTCCGTCATTCTGTGCATTCTCTGCTGGATCTATTTCAAGTTCAGCAGCCGGTTCAAATAGCTTTTTGTCTTCTAAACGTCAAAACCCCGCTTCGCGCTGAAGCGGGGTTTTCTGTACTTCGGGAAAACAGGGGTTAATCCTCAGACTTGTCCGAGGTGCTGCGGGTGCTCTGCCAGATCTTGAACAGCTGCACGGCCGCAAAGCTGCCAAGAGAGAAGAGCACGATGACCATGACATTCACGCCGCTCAGTCTGGTGACATCAAAGACGGGTTCCAGAGCCGGGATGTCCAGAATGCAGGCCAGCAGAATGGCGCCGATCACAAAGGCATAGATGCTGTACTTGTTGAAGGGCAGCTGCCACACGGGCTTGTCTCCTCTCTGAGAGAAGCCGTGGAACAATCTGGACAGAGTCAGTGTGGAGAACGCCATGGTAGCGGCTGTGCCGTCCGACACTTTCAGACCGATCTGGTAAGCCCCAAAGACAGCCAGGAAAATAATCAGGCCTTCCACTCCAATCTGCAGCAGAGCGCTGTGGTTGAGAATGGATTCATTGGCCTTTCTGGGCTTGCGGTTCATCACATCGGGATGATCCGGTTCCATGCCGATGGCAATGGCGGGCAGGCTGTCGGTCACCAGGTTGATGAACAGCAGCTGGACTGCCGTAAAGGGATCGGGCAGGAACAGCAGGCTGGCCGCAACCACGGTGATGATGGCGGACAGGTTGCCGGAAAGCAGATAAATAATAGCGTTCTGGATGTTGTTGTAGACGTTTCGGCCGGATTCGATGGCCTTGACGATGGTGGCAAAGTTGTCATCCGTCAGAATCATCTTGGCGGCATCCTTGGAAACTTCCGTACCGGTAATACCCATGGCCACACCGATATCGGCGGCTTTCAGAGCCGGTGCATCGTTGACACCATCACCGGTCATGGCGACGATATCGCCCTTTTCCTGCCAGGCTTTGACGATCCGGATCTTGTGTTCAGGAGCTACACGGGCATAGACGGAGATCTTGTCCAGCTTGTCGGCCAGTTCCTGGTCGGACATTTTAGCCAGATCATTGCCTTCAATGGCCAGGTCGCCATCGTGATAGATGCCGATCTTCTTGGCGATGGCTGTGGCGGTAACCACATGGTCGCCTGTGATCATGACAGGACGGATACCGGCCTGTCTGGCCTGATAAACAGCCTCGGCAGATTCGGGACGGGGCGGATCCTGTTCAGCGACCAGGCCCACGAAGCACAGATTGTGCTCGTCGCTGTAGGTGATTTTCGTATTGCCGTTGTCCAGGTCCTTGTAGGCAAAGCCCAGGACACGCAGACCCTGGGAGGCATACTGATCGTTCTGGGTCAGAATCAGATCGATGTCCTGCTGGGTAATGGGACGTTTTTCATGACCCATGAGGATGCAGGTGCACCGCTTGAGCAGTTCGTCGGCCGCACCCTTGGTGTAGATGTGATGCTTCGAGCTGACGGACATGAGCTTTCGTTCGGAGTCAAAAGGCACTTCATCCATGCGTTCGGCCTGGATGATGAAATCCGGGTGGGCTTTCTGGTACTGGCTGAACATATCCAGCAGCGCAATTTCCGTCGGATCTCCGATGGAGGTGCCATCGTTGTTGATCACCGCATTGGAATTGATGCGGGCTGCCTTGAGCAGCACATGCTGGGGATAGTTTTTGCGGGCATTCATTAAAGCCACGGTGCTGGGCGTCATGTCGGTGAACACTTCCATGACGGTCATGCGGTTCTGGGTCAGGGTGCCGGTTTTATCCGAGCAGATGACGGAGATGCAGCCCAGGCTTTCCACCGCATCCAGTTTTTTCATGATGGCATGTTCCTTGACCATCTTCTGGGTGGCAATGGAGAGCACGATGGTGACGATGGAATTCAGTGCTTCAGGAATAGCGGCTACGGCCAGAGCCACGGCCACCATCAGAGCCTGCGGGAAGTTCTGGTGTCTGACCAGAACGTTTAAAGCCAGCAGAATCAGACAGAGCAGACCGATATAGATGGTGAGCTTCTTGGAGAATTCTTCCAGGCTCTTCTGCAGAGGCGTCTTGCGCTCCTTGGCGGCATTAATCAGACCCGCGATCTTACCGATCTGGGTATCCATGCCCACAGCGGTACAGATGTATTTGCCTGTGCCGTTGGTCACCAGACCGGACGAGAAGACCATGTCGATCTGGTCGTTGATCTGGACTTCCTTGTCAATGGGTGCGGTGGTCTTGTCCACCGGCAGAGGCTCGCCGGTCAGAGCGGATTCATTGATCTGCAGCGAAGCGGCTTCAAACAGACGGCCGTCTCCTTCCACCACATCGCCGGCTTCGATGTAAACCACATCGCCTACGGTCAGATCGCTGGAGGAAATTTCCGTCAGCTGGCCATCGCGGATGACCTTGACGTGGGCACCGGAGAGCTTTTTCAGGCTGTCCAGTGATTTCTGGGCCTGCACTTCCTGCACGGTGCCCAGAATGGCATTCAGGGTGATGACCACCAGAATGACAATGGTGCTGATGAGCTCACCGGAGAAGGCGGAAATGATGGCTGCCGCAATGAGGACCAGCACCAGCAAGTCCTTGAACTGGCCGATGAAAATTTTGAATGGTCCGGGCGGCTTTTCCTGCTTGAGTTCATTGAGCCCGTATTTTTTCTGATTCTCCACCACCTGAGCGGGACTCAGACCATTCCTGGACGTATTCAGTTCCTTGAAGACTTCCTGAATCGTCTGCTGATAATAGGGTTTCATTCAGATACTCCCTTCCTGGAGTACTCAAAAAAAGACAAGACCTCCGGACGCAGGTCCATGAGTCTTGTCTTTCAGAGCCAGCCAGAACCATGGTTCGGGATTGTTGACTGGATCACTTTTCTGCAAAAGCGACTACTCCCTCATCTGTTCTGATTATACTGTAAGGTTTCTTCAGCATCTTTCGACAAGCCCGGGCTCTGAAGATTCCTTCATTTTCATTTCTTCCCCGCTTCAAAAACGAGCAGAGTCCTCCCGCACTCTGCTCGTCGTTTTTCTTTGTCAGTCTGAAAGAGAATCCTTTCAGGCTTCTTTTCGATCGCTTATTTTCTTCTTCGTTTTCCAGCAACCAGGCCCAGTGCTCCAAGAGCAGCCATCAGGCTCCAGCCGCCGGTGAAGACACCGGTCTTCACAGAAGAAGCTTTTCCTTTTTCTCTGGCAGAAACGGAGGATTGAGTGGATTTCTCCTCTTTCTGTTTTGTGCTGTCTGTCTTTCCTTCAGCCGGTGCTTTGTCCACTGGTTCGGTTTTGTCCGCTGTGGATTCTACCGGTTTCTGGGCGGGTTCAGCGGGTTTTTGTGCAGGTTCAGCCGGCTTCTGATCCGGACTGGCAGGATTCTGCAGACTTTCTACCAGAGGCTTAATGTCCTGGTTGTAGTCATCCATCAGCGCAGAAGCGGTCATGGCATCCGGCCAGGGATCATTCAGAGCTGAAACGGCTCTGGTCTTCCAGGCACAAACCTGCATGATCATGGGCGCAGCTTCGGCAGGCGCAGCATCCAGATCCAGAGCCATGATGGTCTCTACGGCTCCCTGCAGTTCTTTCAGCAGGTCTTCGCTGGGTTTGAGGCGCAGATTCATCCAGGCGCTGTTGAGGGTTCTCATGGCCTGATCAATCTGTTCCTGGCTTTCCGGTGCTGCACTGACACTCTTGGCAGCGTTCAGAGCCGTGGTAAAGGCCTGCAGATCTTCTTCAGGATTGGCATACTGGCTCAGATCCTGGTTTTCCACGCTTTCAATGATCCAGTCCAGAAGAATGGTATCCAGATGGACGGTCACCGGATGCAGACCGTTCATGGCCAGGCGCAGGGCAGCTGCCGCATTCTGCACGTCTTCTCTGGAGGCATTTTCATCTTCCATGACGCGCTGCGCTTCAGAAAGAGCGCTGCGGAAGGTGCTCATGGCTTCATCGTCTTCATAGTCTGCCTGATTGATGGAAATGGCCTTCGTCACCAGATCCACCAGAGCCGCATGATCTGCCGCAAAATCCAGCATATGCATGGCTTCGATCAGGCTGCGTTCTGCTTCATCCACAGCACTCTGGCTGGCAGAGTCATCGGCCAGAAGAGTCTCGGCCTGTTCAAGGGCTGTGGTAAAGGAAGTCCACAGAGCATCGTCCACATAGCCGGGTCTTTCCAGAGTGGTGGCATGGGAAACCACTTCTTCCAGAGCGGATTTGTCCACCAGCACGGGATCCTGGCCGGTGAGCACCATGGCGGAGTGGTCATCGATGACTTCGGAAGTCACCGCAATGTAGCTGATGGATCCCTTGAATCCATCGGTAATGGTCTGATCTGCACCGGATTTCCAGCCGCCTACGGTGACGGTTTTCAGTTCGGGCAGAGCAGCCAGGAAGCCCTTGAGGTTGGCGGCAGTCCAGCTGTGTTCTTCTTTTCCATCAATGAAGAAGCGCAGGGTCTTGCCGGAATTGGCATTGGACACCATGAAGGTATGCCACTGGCCTGTGGGAGCCTGGTTGTAGTCGGTGTTGGCGCGGGTGGCAGACAGGTCTGCGCGCACGCGGCCGTCTCCGGTATCCAGAACGCTGACCATGCTGGCATTGTTGTGGACGCTGCCGGAAGGATTGGCGCCTGCCGCATTAAACAGCACACCCTGAGTGGCTTCATCGGCCTTGAACTGCACGATGATGCTTCCCTGATCCAGAGTATGGAGCACATCGGCATACTGGGAGAAATCCAGAACGGTGCTGCCGTCAAACTGGGTGCGGATCAGGTTCTGATAAAATTCGGCATTCTTCTGCAGGGCCTTTTCGCCGGTGGGCAGATCTGCCTGCACGATGGCAGAAGATTCAGCCTGGTTGGTAGAGAGGATGCGGTAGTAGTACTGCTTGTCCGGTCCAACAGCATCCTGGAAGGTGACAGAATCACTGTCTGCCGTCACTTCCCCAGCGGTGGTGTAGCCGGTGAGGGGATTGTCGGAACGCTGAATGAGATAGCTGTTTCCGGCTTTGGCATCAAACTGAATGGTGCTGGTGGCATAGCCGGAGGAAACTTTCAGATTGGTGATGCTCTCCTGGGCCTTTTCGGCGACTTTCAGGTTCACCAGACTCTCGGTGTTCAGCGGAGTGTTTTCATTGTTGTCGATGCTGTCGGTGTCTTTGAGTTCCACGGACAGAATGGTGATCTCACCGCTCAGGCCGCTGCCGTCAAAGACCAGCTCGCTGGTACCGCTTCCCTGTACATAGGGCACAAGCACTTCTCCATTGGTGGTGGAAACCTTCAGCTGGGGTGTGCCCAGAACCATGACAGGACCATCCAGACTCACCAGAATCTGATTGTCTCCGGCCATGCTGGCACGGACCGCTTTGGGTGCCTGGCGCAGAACGGGATCCTTGTCGGCGAAGAGCCAGGAGGTGTTGATGGTGGAATAGTTGATATCCAGATCGTCACCTTCCCAGAGCAGGCCGATGTTGTCTTCTCCCACTTCGCTCAGACAACTGTAGGCATAGGCGCCATCGGTGAGGCTGCGCTTCTTGACCCAGACAAAGGCATCGGTGTCGGGATCGTAGTAGCCCATATGCAGGGCACCGGCTGAACGGCTGGAGGAGTCGGGGTTGGCAAAGAGGAACATCTGTTTTCCTTCATAGCCTTTGACTTCCTGATGCCAGGGGATGACGGTGAGCTGGCAATAGGGTTCCTTCAGGCTCTGATCCACCTGATAGTCGGCATCCCAGGTTTCACCACCGTCTCTGGAGGTGAAGATGCGGACATTGGAGTTGCCGGTGTTGCGGCAGAACAGTTTGAGCACTTCGTTTCCACTGGCATCTTTGACGCCCACCACCTGAGATTCAGTCATCATGGCGCCGCTGCCCATGTTTTCTGCCCCGCCGGGATAGAGAGCATCGCTGACGGTGGCGCCGCGGTGCCAGGTTTCGCCGTGGTCATCGGAGTACATCAGACCGGCAGACTGGGAAGCCCCGAAGTTTGCATTGGCACAGTAGTAAGGGAAAACCAGTCTTCCGTTTTCCATCTGATAGCCCACACCGGGACCGGTGCCCATGAACATCATCCAGTCTTCCTTGTTGCCCGGATTCAGGTCTCTGGGCTTGGACCAGGTGGCACCATCGTCATCGGAATAGCACATGACATAATGGCTGGTTCTGGGAGCCTTGAGCTCGCCGGCCTGATCGGAGGTATACAGATAGATGTTGCCTGCAGAAACCTGACTGCCGTCTACCGTCTTGTAGAGGGTGCCGTCCGCTGCATCGGGAAGAGTGTATTCAGTGGCTTCACCGGTGGTTTCGTTGTACACCACGCCATCCTGGCGGACGGTGTATTCGGTGGTCCAGTGAATGGAGGATTCAGCCGCATTGGAGCTTTCATAGTCGCGGAGCACCAGGCAGTACTGGCCGTCGATGTTCTTGTAGCCGGAATGGGCCGTCAGCATGTGGGTGCCCATCATGGCGTTGGATTCGGGGAACATGTCCACCACCAGGAAGATTCGGCCGGTTTCTCTGTCCTGAATCATGGAAGGGTCAATGCTCAGCGCATGCAGACCGGTTCCGCTTGGCATATCCACTACAGTCTGGATGGGCTGCCAGGTCTTGCCGCCATCCATGGAGCGGCGGATCACGGTGTCGATGTTGCCCTGGTCGGCTGCACCGGAGTTGCGCTTGTCGATGGCTGCGATCACCGTGCCATCCTGAGTGGTCAGCAGAGAGGGGATACGGTAAGCGCGGGAGTTTTCATAATTGTTGTAGTAGAGGCGCTGGGTGGAATAAACGGCATCAGCCGGATCTTCCGGAATGGTTTCGTCCAGAGCGGTTGCGGCATGCAGGGCGCTGATATCGCCGGTGCCGATGACATGGTCATGGACCTGCAGCAGGTCGATGTCTCCGGTAAACTGCCACTGGCCGCTGGAATAGCTTCGTTTCTGATTTCCGATGAGCAGCGTATCGGGAGAGGTCAGACTGGAGTAGAAGCCGGACTTCTGCTGTTCGGTCTTCTTTTCTCCATCGATCCAGATGGAGAAGGTGGTTTTGCCAAAGCAGTACGTCAGCGTATGCCACTCACTGTCCCGGATGCCGGCATTGGATACAGACACCTGGTTGTAGTTGCCCCCTGCCGTATCGCGGACTTCCACACCTACAGTGTTGGTTGAGGGATTCACGTAGCAGACTGCATAGGTGTTGTCCTGTCCCTGAGCGGTGGAGGACATGGACAGCAGGGCGCTGATGCCCTGAGAGGCGCTGGAGCGGTAACGGACTGTGACACTGCCTTCCTCCAGATCCTTCAGCGTGTCCAGAGAGGAAGAGATGTCCAGTGCGCCAGCCCCGCTGGTGATCTTCATGTTGGAGACATCCAGCAGCGGTCTGTTATTGATGGTCTGCGCCTCAACGGGCAGCAGCAGAGCATCCGCTGCACCGAACAGAGTGGTGAAGCTCATGCTCAGTGAAAGGCCGAGTACGAAACGGCCTTTCCATTTTCGATTGTTCATTCTTTTTTCCTTTCCCGTTTTCCATTCCTTCCCCTTCTCAGCGGACAGAAAAAAACGAATCGCCTGGCGGCAGACCTGGCGAAAAACAGAGAATTCAGAAAGGCAGTGGAAAACTCATGAAACCGTCCGGGCTTGTGAGCCCTTACACGAAAATCATAAACTATGGAAACGTTGTTTTCTACATCATTTTTCATAAACCGTTATTCGTAAATTTTCCAAAAATCAGATTTTCTTTTCCAAAAAAGCAGGATATCCCGTACTTAGGTATTTTCTGAAGCATTAATCAGCGATTGAGGCAAGCCAATTATTTTTGATTTTCTTCATGGAAGGCACGCACCGGAGATTGCGGTTTTCCCAATGAGCCTGCAGGCCGGATGCTTTTCTTCTGTTACCAGTTGCTGCAGGCAGAGAGCCAGCCTGAAGAAAAAAGCCGTTCGACGATTTTTCGGAATGAATATATTCTGATGTAATGAAAACTTCCTTACCGCCTCGTTGAAAACGCTTGCCAATCTGTTACTATTGGAGAGTGACTCTGAACCTCAGAAAAAAGGAAGGAAAAGAAGACAATGCAGTTAAAAGATAAGTGTGCGGTTGTCACTGGCGCGTCCAGCGGAATGGGAAAAGCCATCGTAGAACGTTTCGTAAAGGAAGGCGCCAGCGTAGTTGCAGTCGCCAGGCGGCAGGAACGCCTTGAAGATCTCAGGGATTCCCTGAAAGACGAACCTGGTCGTGTGGAAATATTCGTGGGGGATGTTTCCAAAAGGGAACCCAACGATGAGATGATTGAACGCTGCCTGGAAGTATTCGGCGGCTTCGATATTCTGGTCAACAACGCAGGCATCATGGATGACATGGCAGGCATCGCTGATGCTACGGATGAAAAATTCGAACAGATTATGGACGTCAATGTTTACGGTCCCATGTGTGCTATGAGAAAAGCCGTACAGACTTTTAAACTTCGCGGGACCAAGGGCTCCATTGTCAATGTGGCCTCAGTCGGCGCTCTGCGCAATGTTGCCGGAGCCATTTATTGCGCCTCCAAGGCAGCTTTGGTTTCCATGACCAAGAATACCTCCTTTATGTACTGGTCTGATGGCATTCGATGCAACGCCATCGCCCCGGGTGGCATCACCACAGAAATTGCAGGCTCCATGGGCATGCCCAATATGGAAGGTTACGGCAAAGTACAGAAAATGCTTGCCATGTCTCCTGCACCGGGAAGCGCCGAGGAAATTGCCAATGCGGCTCTGTTCCTGGCCAGTGACCAGTCCGCCTATATTTCCGGCGATGTGCTGGTGGTTGACGGAGGCTGGATCTCCTAGAGGGGCTCTGTCACGGCTGTCTGCAGGCCATTCGGCTTCTGACAGTCAGGTGAATCCGGACGGTTCACCGCTCCGTTTTAGATTTTTAACCTCTGTCCATGGACCTGGAACGATACCCTGTCCATCCCGGCCGGTCTTCGGACCGGCCTTTTTTATGCCGTTTTTGCGCTTCTTCCTGTTTCCTTTTT
>Cinder_p2__coassemble_1363_pt1 | contig 34712 bp, 30 predicted proteins | sample Cinder_p2__metabat2_low_PE_019 | metagenome-assembled genome bin Cinder_p2 | reverse complement strand
CTTCGGTAATGACATCATTCCGAAGCTGCTGGCCCAGAACAAGAGACTGTATGCCTACAGCTTCAAGGGTTACTGGAAAGACGTAGGAACCATCGACTCCCTGTGGGAAGCCAACATGGACCTCATCGACCACAACGACGAACTGGATCTGGGCGACAAGTCCTGGAAGATCTACACCGCTGATATTCCCGTACTGCCCCATTACGTATCCAAGACCGGACGCGTTGAACACTGCTACATCAACCAGGGTGCCGTGATTCACGGCGTAGCCATGGACTCCGTACTGTTCAACAACGTCACCATCGAAAGAGGAGCCGAAGTGCACAGCAGCGTTCTGATGCCAGGAACCATTGTGCGCAGCGGCGCCAGAGTCAATCGCTGCGTCATCGGCGAAAATGTGGAGATCGGCAGAAATGCAGTTGTCGGCCAGCCCGGCGATGGCAAGATCGAGCTGATCTGCGAAAACGTAGAGGAGGTTAAGTAAATGGCTACAGCACTTGGAATTATTTCTTATACTGATTCCTCTATCTATGTCAGAGGCCTCAGCAAGTTCCGCCCAGTTGCCGCCTATTCCTATGTAGGAAGATACCGCCTGGTGGACATCCCCATCTCCAACATGGCCAACTCCGGCATCGACAACATCGATGTCTACACCAACGGTGACCCCAAGGTGCTTTTTGACCACGTTGGCAGTGCCAGACACTACAACATCAACAACAAACACGGCCACGTCGGTGTAATCCCCGTATTCGCTGATGGCGAAAGAGTGGAATACATCACTGACCTGGAATCCTATTACAAGAACCTGTACAACATCATGGAAGATCCAAACCCCTATGTTGTCATGGCTCCTGTAAACTTCGTCTTCAAGCAGAACTTTGCTGATCTGCTCAATGAGCACATCAACTCCGGTGCAGATGTCACAGCTCTGTACTACGACATCGACAATGCAGACGAAGTGATGCGCAACGTCAACGCATTTGAAATCAACAGACAGCATGGTGTGAAATCCGTGTACAAGAATCAGTGCACCGATAAGAATGCCCACATTTCTCTGGAAACCTTCGTCATGTCCAAGAAGATCTTCAAGGAAATCGTCACCAAGGGTCATGAATTCTCCTCTCTGTACTGGTTCATGGATATGCTGAATGTCATGGCTTCTGACCTGGACATCCGCGCAGTGGAATACACTTCTCCCGTATTCCCCATCTATGACTACAACAGCTACTACACCGCCAACATGAATATGCTGAACGAAGAAAACATGTCCTTCTTCAACAACCCCAACTGGCCCATCTATACCAGAACAAACGATTCTCCTCCGACAATCTATCAGGACGGCGGATCCGCTCAGGGTGCTCTCATTTCCAACGGCTGCGTCATCAAGGGTAAGGTTTCCAACTCCATCATCGGACGTAACGTTGTCATTGAAGAAGGTGCCATCGTTGCAGACAGCCTGATTCTGCCCGGTGTAAAAATTGGTCCTGACTCTCTGGTAACCTGCTGCATCATCGATAAGGATGCCAAGGTCATCAACAAGAAGGAACTCACCGGCTATATTGGCAATCCTCTGTACATCGCCAGAAGGGAGATCGTTTAATGTCTTCGATCCTCATGGTTGCTGCTGAGGGTCTGCCATTCGTCAAGACCGGTGGTCTGGCTGACGTAATCGGCTCTCTTCCCGTAGCGCTGGCTGAAATGGGCCATGAGGTGAAGGTGGTTCTGCCTCTGTACAAGAAAATTGCAGAGAAGAACTTCCAGGATCTCACCTGGTGTGCCAGCTACACAGTCAACATCAACTACCACGAAGTGCCCGTCACAGTCTATTCCCAGACTGTGGGCAAGGTAGCCTACTTCTTTATTCAGCATCAGGGTTATTTCGAAAGAGACACCCTGTACGGCTATCAGGATGACGGCGAACGTTTCGCCTACTTCCAGAAAGCTGTCATCGAAATGCTGAATCAGCTCAACTACTGGCCCAACATCATCCACTGCCATGACTGGCAGACCGGTATGATCCCCTGCATGGTCAGAGAAACACACAGCAGCGATCCCCGCTACAACAGCATCCGGTTCATCTACACGATCCACAACCTGCTGTTCCAGGGCAACTTCGGTCCTGAAATGCTGGATTCCTGCCTGGGTCTGCCTTACTACCTGCTGGACAACGGAAACGTACGCTTCGACGGCGGCATTTCCTTCATGAAATCCGGCATCCTGTATGCAGACAAAGTGACTACTGTATCACCCACCTATGCACAGGAGATTCTGACTCCTCAGTATGGCGAACACATGGAAGCCGTTCTGAACATGAGAAAGTACGACCTGTGGGGCATCGTCAACGGCATCGATACCAGAAACTGGAATCCTGCCACCGATCCCACCATCCCCTATCACTTTGACAAAGTCTCCATTTCCAAGGGCAAAACCGACGACAAGCTGGCTCTGCAGAAGGAACTGGGACTGGAAGTAAATCCCAATGTGATGCTGGTTGGCGTTGTTGGACGCCTGACCTATCAGAAGGGCTTCTATCTTATGATGGAAAAAGTCGCTCAGCTTGCTGAGATGCCCATCCAGCTGGCTATCCTGGGCACCGGCGAAACACCCATTCAGGATGCTTTCCGTGCCATGGAAAACCAGAACAAGGGCAAGGTCTGCTTCTATCAGGGATACAACGAAGATCTGGCTCACCGCATTTATGCCGGCAGCGATCTGTTCCTGATGCCTTCTCTGTTCGAACCCTGCGGACTGTCCCAGCTGTGCTCCCTGCGTTACGGAACACTGCCTCTGGTTCGTGAAACCGGCGGTCTGAAGGATACGGTCAACCCCTACAACGAATATGACAAATCCGGAAACGGCTTCAGCTTCAAGAACTATGATGCCAACGAAATGATGAACACTCTGCAGAACGCAGTGAACGTTTATTACAACAGACCGGAAGACTGGAAGATTCTGCAGCGCAACGCTCTGAACACAGACGTTTCCTGGGAAAATTCCGCCCGTATCTACAACCAGCTGTACAGCGAGGTTATGCGTTAATGAGGAAGATCGCCGTCAGCGCGTGTCTTCTTGGGTATAACTGCAAATACAACGGTAAAAACAATCTGAACCCCAGGCTCAAAGAACTTCTTGCCAACTGCGAAGTTCTGCCTGTGTGTCCGGAAATGGAAGGCGGTCTGCCTGCTCCCCGCATCCCCTGTGAAATCGTGGGGGAGAGGGTGATCGATCGAAATGGTGAAGATCGAACAGAGGCTTACGAAAAAGGTGCCGCCGCTGCCTTGCACAGGATGGAAGAGGAAGGAATTGATACGGTTATCGTTCAGCCCCGATCCCCGTCCTGTGGTAAATCACAAATTTATGATGGAACATTCACCGGTCGTTTGATTCCGGGAAGCGGTCGATTTACAGAGATGGCCATTAAAAAAGGCGTAAATGTACTTGAGCCTGAGGAAATCTAACGTTGTCACGCTTTCAGAAATGTTCTAGAATAAAGGAAATGAATCACATGAGGAGGAAAATTTATGAAACAGATCACTGTGAAGATCATTGACCCCGTAGGACTCCACGCTCGTCCTGCAACTGTAGCTGTAAACGCTGCAAGCAAATGCAAATCTGACGTTCAGGTTACCTTCAAAGGCCGCGAAGTAAACATGAAATCCATCATGGGTGTTATGTCCCTGGGCATCCCCACACAGGCTGAAGTGGTTATCTCCGCTACTGGTGACGACGAAGAACAGGCAATTGCTGCCATCGAAGAAGTTCTCCGCGCTCAGAACATCATCGCGTAAGTCTGTATCATACCTGTGAAGAAGAGCTTCGGCTCTTCTTTTTTTGTAGCCGAAAACTACCGTTTTCTGGCTCTGAAAGCGGTATGATGTCTTCTGCAGACCTTCGAAACCGCTGCCCTCATCAACAAAACTGGTTTTGCAGCAGCGGTTGAAAAACCACTGGAACACTTTTCATCTCTTTGTTCCGATGGTAATGTTAGGCCATGCTTATAAAAAGGAAGGAAATGAAAATGAAGAAGAATAGGAAACAAAGATTCCTGAATCTTGTTCTCAGTGCCATCATGGCGGCTTCTCCTGCTGGAGCCTCCACCATGGTCATCCAGGCGACCTCCAGCGAGAGCGGTCAGCCTCAGACTGAAGAACAGTCCTTCACCATGAAGGCAGGAACCGAAGCTGTTCTGACAACGTTATTCCACCTGGATCCTGATACGGAATGGTATTTCGAAGTACTGGGAACCGGCATCTGCGAGATTGATACCCGCTCCGTGGATACTGGGGACGGAATGACCCGTTCCGTGGATTATCTTGTTGCGCTGACTCCCGGCAAAGTCTATGTCCGTGTCGAAGGAGAAAGCGAACGGTATACCTTTGAGGTTGTGGTCACACCCGGTGATACAGAGCTGGATCCGGATTCCACAGTCGAAATCACTTTAAAAAGCTTTGAAACCATGGATCTGACGGCTTACATGGAGGAGATGTATCCTTCATCTCCCCAGGCTTCCATGGAATACGATTCCGTAGTTGCTGCCTACGATCCCTATGACGGCATTCTCCATGCCAAACTGCCGGGAGAAGCGTTCCTGGAAGAACGGGACGAAGAAGGTGTGCTGCTCTACACCATCCACGTCACCGTTGAAGCCAATCCTCTGACTGTTCAGAAAACTATGGCTGATCTGCAGCCCGTGGCTCTGAACTCTCTGACAGAGATCAGTGAAGGTCTCTCTTATGTACAGACCTTCGGCTTCCCGGATCCCGTTTTTGATCTGCAGGATACCGATGAAGGCACTATGGTGACACCGCTGCAGGTATCCACCGGTTATCTGGTGGGGTATGACGAACTGGATACCGTTCTGTTTGTCATTGAACTGACAGTAGCCAATCCCAATGCCGTAGAAGCAAAACGCCTGCCCGTTGTGGCTGGCGGCGTCATTCTCTATGACCAGATCCGCGCGGATCTCAACACCCGGAATGTCAGCTTCCAGGTTCCCGCCAACAGTGCGCTGAGCCTGAACGCTTCCGGCCAGCGCGTGGAAACTAATATGGAACAGCTGGAAGAAAGTCTGGTTGCGGTTTATGACGACCAGGGCGTTCTCTGCGGTCTCTACAATCTGATTCCCGTACTCAACAACGGTGCCAGAACGCTGGAAGAACAGAAAACCTACACAGCTGCAAAGCTGCTTGGTTATTCCACTACCCAGACTCTGAAGGTGACCTCTGAGAACGAAAGCGTTGCTTCCGTTGAAAACGACACCCTCAAAACTCTGGGCAAAGGCCAGAGTAAAGTCACTGTCCAGACTGAAGATGGCAAGACCATCGCTTCCTGGCAGGTGACTGTAGAAGAAAACCCTGATATCCCGGCCGAAGCAGTTCATGTTTCTCTGGTTCAGGGAGACAGCCTCCATCTGAAGGATTACTTCAGCGAAGAAGACCTGGCAGATGCGGTGGTTTCCTTTGATGAACAGAACATCACCTTTGACCGGACTACCGGAAAACTGACTTTTACCACACCCGGTGAATACCAGGTATCTGTAACCCTGGCCAGCGGCAAGGTGCATCCTTTCGTGGTTCAGGTGGCTGAAAAAGTCTATAACTACAAGCCTGTCACCATTGGTGACATTCACGAACTGCCCGTTGAACTTTCCATGGATGGGCTGCAGGCAGAAATCCTGCCGGAAGGCGCTCTGCGCGAAATTGGCGAGAAGACCTATGTCATCTGTGATGCCGATGAGCAGGGTCATGCTTCCGTTGTCCTGAAAGACAGCGAAGGCAATACGGTTCATGAACAGTACTTTGCGGTAGCTGATGGTGAACTGCCTGCTGCAGAAACCCTGAGTCTCAATCCCGGTCAGAGCCGTGATCTGTACTCTCTGATTGAAGGAGCTAACAGAGACAATACCCGTTTCTATCCCCAGAACCATGAAATTGTTTCTCTGGATGAACAGGGAGTTCTGCATGCTGAAAAAGAGGGTGATACCACTGTCTATGCAGCGGTAGACGGCTCTCTGAAAAAGGAATGGCACGTGGTTGTTCATTCTGCCCAGGAACAGACTCTGAATGGCATCAGCGGCCAGCAGAAAGAACTGGCCTTTGAGGAAACCGGACTGAAGAACCCCGTTCTGACTTCCAGTGACAGTGATACCGTCCGCGTAGACGATCTGCATCATGTGACTCTGCTCAAAGCCGGTACGACTTCCGTTCGTCTGAGCGATGCCGAGGGCACCGTGCACACCATCTGGGTGATCACCGTGAAGGATCCTGCTTCCTATACCCTGAGCGGTCTGGAAGGACAGAGTCTGGAACTGACCTTTGCCCAGGATGAAGCGGAAGGAACGCAGCTGGCTTCCGATAACGAAGAAGTCGTTTCTGTGGAAGATCTCCATCATATTCATCTGCTGAAGGAAGGAACTGCCCAGGTGTCCCTGAAGGATGCTCAGGGTGTGGTTCTGGCCACATGGACTGTGACCGTTCAGGCTCCCGCCAGAATTGAACTTTCCGGTCTGGAAGGAGAAGAAAAGGAACTGAGCTTCTCTGAAGAAGGTGTGGAAGGTGCCCGTCTGGAATCTGCTGATGAAGACATTGTTCAGGTCATTGACCTGCATCATATTGCTCTGGTGAAAGCCGGAGAAACCACTGTTTCCTTAAAGGATTCCGATGGTGTAGTTCATACCATCTGGACCATTACCGTTAACGAACCGGAAGCCATCACCATCAACGGCATGGAAGGCCAGAAACTGAATCTGGACTTCTCTGAAGAAGGCATTGACGGTCCCCGTGTAGAATCCAGCGACGAAGACATCGTCAGCGTGGAAGACCTGCACCAGATCTCTCTGAATCAGGCCGGCACTGCCGAACTGATTCTGAAAGACTCCAATGGTGTGGTTCATATTGTCTGGACCATCAACGTCAAGTCTCCCGTCCAGACCACTCTGTCCGGTCAGGAAGGGGAACAGAAGGAACTGGCTTTCTCTGAAGAAGGCATTCAGAATCCTGTTCTGTCTTCCAGTGACGAAACCATCATCCGTGTAGATGATCTGCATCATGTCACCCTGCTGCGTGCCGGCATTGCCATGATCACTCTGAAAGATGATCAGGGAGTGACTCACGCCAGCTGGAATATCACCGTTTATGCACCTGAACAGCTGACCCTCGAAGGCCTGGTGGGCGATCAGAAAGAACTGACTTTCTCTGAAGAAGGACTGAATGCTCCTGTTCTGGAAAGCAGCGATGACACCATCGTCCGCGTGGATGACCTCCATCATGTGAGCCTGCTCAAGGCCGGAGAAGCAACAGTCACTCTGAAGGATGGAAACGGCGGTGTTCACACCATCTGGACCATTACTGTCAACGAACCTGAAATCCCCGTTCTGATTTTCGATAAAAAAGCCAATACCGGATCTGTTCTGGATCTGATGGCTGATCTCGAAGAGAGCCAGAAAGAGGGAACTGTATTCACTTCCTCTAATGAAGAAGTGGTTTCTGTGGATGAAAACGGTCAGGCTCATGTTCTCAAAGCCGGAACAGCTGCCATCACCGCAAGCCAGAATGAGAAGACCATTGCCATCTGGAATATCACAGCAGTCGAAGCTGCAGCTCTCTCTCAGACCATGAAGACCGGCGAAACAGCAGCCCCTGCTGCAGAAGGTGTTTCTCTGGCTGATCTGACTCTGAGCTCTTCCGATCCTGAAGTCGTGCGAGTTACCGAAGACGGCCAGTTCAGCGCCCTGATGGCCGGCACTGCCACCATTACCGGTACCGATGCCGAAGGTCTGGTCCGTGTGATCTGGACCGTAACCGTTCATGACAGACCTGCCCTGCAGGAAGAAGCGTTCACCGGCTACGAAAACTCCACCAAGGACCTGAATACCTGGCTTTCCGAGTATGAAGGACAGACTCTGGTCTATGCTTCCTCGGATGCCGAAACCGTGTCCGTGGATGAAAACGGTGTGATCAGTCTGCTCAAACCCGGACAGGCAGAAATCACTGTCACTCTGGATGGCGATCCCGTGCTGCATCTGACTGTGACTGTCAGAGCCCGCGGTATTCCCGGATGGAGTGCCGACAGACAGAAATTCGTCAAGGAAGACGGTACCTATGCCTGCAATGAATGGATTGAATATGCAGGCGGCTGGTATGCCTTTGACGAAAACGAAACCCTGCGCAAGGGCTGGTTTACCGATACAAACGGTGATACCTACCACCTGAATGAAAATACCGGTCTGATGACCGTCAACCGCTGGGTATCCGGCAGATGGCTGGGTGCCGACGGTAAGGAAATCACCGATCCGGATCTGGCCGGCTGGGTAACAGACAGCTATGGCCAGAAACGCTACATGACCAAGGACAACGTTCAGTTCAGAAACGGCTTCCTGGACATCAATGGCAAGACCTATCTGTTCGGCGTCTTCGGGGAACTGAAGACCGGCTGGAACAAGGTTGGCGATGACAACTACTATTCCGATGCCAATGGCGTCATCCAGAAAAACTGCTGGATCGATGACACTTACTGGGTAGAAGAAGACGGCAAGCTGGCTGTCTCCAAGTGGGTCGACAACGACCGTTACTATGTGGATGCCCAGGGACGCAAGGTCCTGAACCCCAAACCTCAGCAGTGGGTGAAGGATTCCTACGGCTGGAAATGGCAGCTGGAAGACGGCAGCTTCCTGCGTTCTTCCTGGCTGACTGTAGACGGTAAGACATACTATCTGAAATCCGATACCTATGCAGCCACCGGCTGGCTGGGTCTGGGCGGTTACCGCTACTGCTTCGATTCCCAGTGTGCCAGAATCACCGGTCTGTATCAGGATGGAGGCAGACTCTACTACCTTGATCCGGAAAACGAAGGCAGAATGGCCACCGGCTGGAGAACCATCGGCGGTTATGACTACTACTTCACCAGCAGCGGTGCTTCCGCTACCGGCTGGGTCAACCGTGGCAGCGCCCGCTACTACTACAACTCCGAAGGCAGACCCTACCAGGGCTGGTTGAAAGAAGGCGACAAGTCCTACTTCATCCACCGCGGAAAAATGATGACCGGATGGCTGGATCTCAACGGCGCCCGCTTCTATCTGGGCGATGACGGTGTCTGCCGTAAGTACTGGGTTAAACTGGACGGCAACTGGTATTACTTCTATGGTTCCGGCTCCATGGCTACCGGCTGGGTAACCCAGCGCATCGGCACCTTCTATCTGGATCCCGAAACCGGCATCATGGCCACCGGCATGGTGGAAATTGACGGCACCCTGTGCAACTTCGATGAGGAAGGTCATGCCACAGGCGGCTGGGTGACCAAAGAAGACGGCACCCGCTACTACTTCAATACAGACGGCAAAGCCTATCACGGCTGGCTGAAGGAAGGAGACAAATCCTACTTCATCAACCGCGGTAAGATGCTTACAGGCTGGATCAACCTGGGCGGCAACAAGTTCTACCTGGGTGAAGACGGTGTCTGCCGCAAGTACTGGCAGAAGATCGACGATAACTGGTACTACTTCTACGGTTCCGGCTCCATGGCTACCGGCTGGGTAACCCAGCGCATCGGCACCTTCTATCTGGATCCCGAAACCGGCATCATGGCCACCGGCATGGTGGAAATTGACGGCACCCTGTGCAACTTCGATGAGGAAGGTCATGCCACAGGCGGCTGGGTGACCAAAGAAGACGGCACCCGCTACTACTTCAATACAGACGGCAAAGCCTATCACGGCTGGCTGAAGGAAGGAGACAAATCCTACTTCATCAACCGCGGTAAGATGCTTACAGGCTGGATCAACCTGGGCGGCAACAAGTTCTACCTGGGTGAAGACGGTGTCTGCCGCAAGTACTGGCAGAAGATCGACGATAACTGGTACTACTTCTACGGTTCCGGCTCCATGGCTACCGGCTGGGTAACCCAGCGCATCGGCACCTTCTATCTGGATCCCGAAACCGGCATCATGGCCACCGGCATGAAAGTCATTGACGGCACCCGCTGGTTCTTTGACGGTGATGGTCGTCTGGCAGATGGCTGGGCTGAAGATGAAACCGGCAGATACTACTTCGAAGAAGGAAAGCCTGTGACCGGCTGGAAAGATCTGGATGGCTTCCGCTATTATTTCCAGGAAGACGGCACCATGGCCACCGGTAAAGTGACCATTGATGGTCAGGATTACTGGTTCGACCAGGATGGACATCTTCTGACAGAAGAAGAACAGCCTGAAGAACCCGAAACCCCTGAAACTTCCGACGAAAAATAAACAGACCCTGTCTGCCTGAATCAAGACAGAATCCCATTATCAAAACAGGCATCGACTCTCCGGAGCCGGTGCCTTTTTGAGTTTCCAGATTGTCCGCATCATAAATGGCACCAGATCCCTGCAAAAAGGGGTGTTGAGATTCAAACAGCTTCCGGTACCATGAAACTGAAGAGAGAGAAGAAACTTCTCCATCACGCATACCGGGTTTCTGCTTCATCAGAAAGCCCCGGAAAGAAGAGGAAGGGAATCATTATGCCATTTACCATCATTCGCCAGGACATTACCCGCATGGATACGGATGCCATTGTCAATGCCGCCAACCGGCAGCTGCTGCCAGGAGGAGGGGTGTGCGGAGCCATTTTCAAGGCATCCGGGATGATCAAGCTCACCGCTGCCTGCCGCAGGCTCGCTCCCATTGAAACCGGTCAGGCGGTTCTCACCGATGGGTATAAACTGACTGCTCGCTATATCATTCATACGGCCGGACCCGTCTATGATGAAAAGAATCCGGAAGAAAGCCGCAGACTGCTGCGCAGCTCCTACTGGAATTCGCTGCAGCTGGCCAAAGCCCATGATCTGAAAAGCATTGCCTTTCCTCTGATTTCCAGCGGTATTTACGGCTATCCCAAGGAAGAAGCCATGGAAGTGGCTGTTGAAACCATTGCGGATTTTCTGGACGAATCCGATATGCAGGTCTATCTCACTGTTTTTGATGATGCGGCCTTTCTGATTTCCAGAAACCTGCTTCAGGATGTGGATGCCTTTATCAGTGAAAACTATGTCCATGAGCAGGAACAGCAGTTTGCCAGAAGAGGGGAAATGAATACAGCCCAGCCGGAAAGTGTATTCCTGGAAGGCACTCTGGAAGTGGATCATGCGCCTGATCTGGCGCCTTTTACCACAGCCATGCCCTTTAACCAGGAACTGGATTTTGAAATCAGCCGGATGGATGAACCCTTCTCCCAGACACTGCTCCGGCTCATTGATGCCAAAGGAAAGACGGATGTGGAAGTGTACAAGAAAGCCAACATTGACCGCAAACTCTTTTCCAAGATCCGCAAGGGCAACGGATACACCCCCAGAAAATCCACCATTCTGGCTTTGTGTATTGCCCTTGAACTGAGTCTGGAAGAAACCGATGAGCTGCTGGCCAGAGCCGGTTATGCCTTCAGCCACGCCAGCAAGTTTGACATCATTGTGGAGTATTTCATCCTCCATCACCGCTACAACATCTTTGAACTCAATGAAGTTCTCTTTGCCTATGACCAGCCCCAGCTGGGATAGAAACAGAAGAATGGACCGTAAACGAGGTTTCCGCAATCCGGGAAACCTCGTTTTTCTTTCTGACAAGTGCATGGATCAGAAAAATGCAGCGGCTGTTCGATGTCGCTTTGCGGGCGACCCATGGCCCTCTTGCACTTCGTATCATGGAACCATCAAGGAAGAGAGGATAACAACATGAAAAAGAACAGAAAAGAAAGCACAACAGAACTGGTGTTCATCATCGACCGCAGCGGATCCATGATGCCCATGGAGAGCGACACCATCGGCGGTTACAACGCCATGATCAAAAAGCAGAAAAAGCAGGCCGGCACATGCCATGTGACCACGGTGTTCTTCAACAATCAGGTGGATGTGATTCACAACCGCATTGATCTGAAGAAACTGCGCCCCCTGCCAGCCAGCGCATTCGCCGCCTGCGGCTGCACAGCCATGCTGGATGCGGTGGGCAGCACCATCGACCGCATGATCAACGTTCAGCGCTATACTGAACCGGCTGCCAGAGCAGATAAGGTGCTCTTTGTCATCATCACCGACGGCATGGAAAACGCCAGCCACTGGTACTCCTGGAGCAGAGTGAGAGAGATGATCCGCAAAGAAAAGGAAGAGTACGGCTGGGAATTCCTGTTTCTGGGCGCCAACATCGATGCCCAGGCGGTTGCCGGAGACATGGGCATTGAGGAAGATATGGCCGCAACCTTCCACTGTGACACCCAGGGCATGAATCTGAACTTCGAAACTATGGCAGAAAGCGTCAGCCGCTTCCGTGCCGGTCAGGCAGATTATGCCGCTCCCATGCAGCACATCCGGGACGATTTTAAAGCCAGAGGGCCAGAGCATTCAAAAGGGGACACAACCATCCGCATCAGAATCAAATAACCGGATTTCAAAGACAACGACGAAAGAGACAAAAAGCGGCGATGCCGCTTTTTGTGTGTGAAGGCAATGCAGGTTTTTGAAAAGGGGAATAGGATGCGAAACCGCTCAATGATATAATCAAAACGAGAATTAAACAAAACGAGAATTAAAAAGGAGGAATTACAATGTCTCTTATCGAAGAGCGCTTTGAAAAATGGGTGAACAGTCCCAACCTTGACCCCAGATACAAGGATGTCCTGGAACACATGACCCCTGAAGAAAAGAACGACGCATTCTATACCACCATTGAATTTGGTACTGCCGGTATGCGTGGTCTGCTGGGTCCGGGAACCAACCGCATCAACCTGCACACCATCCGCAAGGCTACACAGGGTTTTGCCAATTATATTAAGGCCAACGGCGAAAAAGCCTGTGAAGAGGGAATTGCCATCGGATACGACAACCGTCACATGTCCAAGGAACTGGCTTTTGACAGTGCCAGACTGCTGGCCAAGAACGGCATCCGTTCCTACGTTTTCGAAAGCCTGCGTCCAACCCCTGAACTGTCCTTTGCGGTCCGCTCCCTGGGCTGCTTTGGCGGTATCATGATCACTGCCAGCCACAATCCAAAGGAATACAACGGCTACAAACTCTATGACTCCAAAGGCTGCCAGCTGATTCCATCCCTGGCTGACCAGGTGATCAAGGAAGTCAACGCCATTGAAGACGAACTGGCTATCGATGCCAATGTGACACCGGAACAGGAGGCTCTGGTGACCGTTATTGGTGCCGATGTGGACAGAGACTACTACAACCACGTTGAAAGCATTCAGCTGAACCCCGAAGTAGAAAAGAACATCAAAATCGTTTTCTCCCCTGAACACGGCACTGCCAATGTCCCTGTCAGAGAGATCTACAAGGAAACCGGCTACGATGTGATCCCCGTTCTGGAACAGTGCACACCGGATCCCGATTTTTCCAACACACCCACCCCGAACCCTGAACAGCCAGGTGCCTATGAACTGGCTCTGAAATATGCCAAAGACAACGATGCAGACATCATTCTGGTCTGCGACCCCGATGCTGACCGCATGGGCGTAGGCGTTAAACACAATGGTGAATACGTTGTGATGACCGGCAACCAGTCCGGCGCCGTTCTGCTGGAGTACATCCTCTCCCAGCTGGAAGCCAAGGGCCAGATGCCTGAAAACCCCGTGATGTTCAATACTGTTGTTACATCCGACCTGGGTGAAAAGGTTGCCGAAAGCCATGGCGTTGAAACCGAGAAGACTCTGACCGGCTTCAAGTTCATCGGTGAAAAAGTGGCTAAATACGAAAAGACCCACGAAAAGAACTATGTCTTCGGTTACGAAGAATCCTATGGTTCTCTGATTAAACCCTTCGTTCGTGACAAGGATGCTCCTCAGGCCTGCCTGATGCTGGCAGAAGCTGCTTCCTGGTACAAGAACAACGAAGGCAAAGACCTGGTAGACGTTCTGGAAGACCTCTACAAGAAACACGGTACCTACGAAGAAACCCAGGTGGCCATTTCTCTGGAAGGCGAAGCCGGTGCAAACCGCATCAAGCAGATCCTGGCTGATCTGAGAAAAGACCATCCTGCAGAAATCAACGGTACTCCTGTTGTCCGCACCGAAGACTTCAAGGAATCCGTGATCACTGAAAACGGTAAGACCGAAGAACTGAAAGGCTTCACCAAGTCCGATGTTCTGAAGTACTTCCTGGCTGACGGAAGCTGGATTGCTGTTCGTCCTTCCGGCACCGAACCAAAGTGCAAATTCTATTTCTGCATTAAGGGAACCGATGCTGCTGATGCTCATGCCAAGACTCTGGGCTACCAGAAAGCCATGGCTGAACTCACAGGTACAGCTGCCTAGTTTGATTCAGGTTCATTTCTCCATAACAGATTGCAATACGACGCCGCAGATCCGCTCTGCGGCGTTTTTAAGTAGAGAAAGAAAAAACGGCCAACAGAAAAAACCGGCAGAATTCTGCCGGGCAAAAGTACAGAGGAAGAGGCACTCTGCGCTGTCGCTATTCAGCCTGAGCGGGGACAACGCCTCTTTTTTTCGTAAAGTCTTCGATTTTGGCCAGAGCCTTTTTCAGGTTGTCCATGCTGGTGGCATAGGACATGCGGACAAAGCCTTCCCCGGACGGGCCAAAGGCGGTGCCGGGAACCACCGCTACCTTTTCTTCCTTAAGCAGTTCAGCAGCAAATTCGTCACTGGACAGGCCGGTGGGGGTGATGTTGGCAAAGACGTAGAAGGTGCCATGGGGAACATTGGTCTTCAGACCCATGCGGTTGAGACGGTTGCAGACCAGGTTTCTTCTGGCTCTGTATTCCTCTCTCATGGCGCACACTTCAGGATAGCCGTTCTTCAGGGCTTCAATGCCGGCATACTGAGCAGCCGTGGGAGCAGACATCATCACATACTGATGCACCTTGTTGAGCAGGGAGCTGAGCTCCTTGCTGGCAAGAAGATAGCCAAGGCGCCAGCCGGTCATGGCAAAGGCCTTGGAGAAGCCGTTGATGACGATGATCTGATCTCTGATTTCCGGGAACTGGGCCAGGGAAGCAAATTCACCATCAAATAAAATCTCGGCATAGATTTCATCGGATATGACATAGATGCCGCTCTCTTTGATGATGTCCACCAGAGCAGCATAGTCTTCTTTTGTCATGACGCCGCCTGTGGGGTTGGAGGGGTAGTTAAGCATCAGGACTTTGGTCTTGTCAGTCAGGGCATTTTTCAGGTCTTCCGGCAGAAGCTTGAAGCCATTTTCTTCTTTCAGCCGGATGAAGACGGGTTCGCCTCCGGCCATGCGGATGGCAGGTTCATAGGCGACATAGTTGGGGTCCAGAACAATGACTTCATCACCCGGATCCAGCAGAGCGCGGAAGCTGATGTCCACGCCTTCGGATCCGGCTGTGGTGACGATGATTTCGTTTTCCGGATTGTAGTCCTGACCATAGCGCTCATGATGGAAACGGGCGATTTCCCTACGCAGTTCAATGAGGCCGCGGTTGGCGGTGTAGTGGGTGCGTCCCTGCTGCATGGACTGAACCGCTGCATCACAGATATGCCAGGGTGTGTCGAAATCGGGTTCGCCGACACCCAGGGAAATACAGCCTTCCACCGTGCTGGCCAGATCAAAGAACTTTCTGATGCCACTGGGCTTGATTTCCCGGACGATTCTGGAAGGTTCTTTCATCAGGCAATCACCACCAGTCTGTCGTCTTCATTGGTGGTGTCGCCAGCGCCGGTGAGAATGCCAGACTGCTTGTACTGCTTGAGCACGAACAGAGTCTTGGTGCCTTGCACATCCTTGATGCAGGCAATCTTGTCGGATACGAAACGGGCTACTTCGAACATGGTGCGTCCCTGCACCAGAACGATGAAGTCGGAATCGCCGGTAATCAGATAAAGAGAGTCGACTTCCGGGTAGTTGGCAATGAGGTTTGCCGTATGATCGTATCCCTTGTCGCGCTGGGGCTGCACGGCAACTTCGATAAACGCCATGCATACCTGATCGCGAAGCACTTTATTGTAGTTGATTACGGTATGGTAGCCGCAGATGATTTTATCTTTCTCCAGGTCGCTGACCAGGGCAGAGATCTCACCGGCGTCTTCGTTGAGAATATCCGCCAGATCCATGCTGGTCAGTCTGGCATCCTTTTCAAGGAGCTCCAGAATTCTTTTCTGATCCATAATATTTTCTCCTTTAACTCTCCAGAGTTGTATTCCCTAATTATAGAAAAGAAGCCGTTGAATGAAAAGTTCAATCTGGCGGGGCAGAGGTATGAAAGTAAGTCATTCTGTAGGCGGTTCCATTGCCAATTGTGGGAGAAGTCAGAAAAAGTTTGGTACCTGAAGAGACGGATTGTCGGAAATGTCAAAAATCCGCCATGAGAAAACACTGCTTTACCAAAGAGAGAAACCACACCGGAGCACGTCTGGAGGCAGCTGAGGGTTCTGCGACTGAAAGGGTTTGGGTCGTCTGAGAATAATTTGACAAGGGTTTTGGCCATTCCTATAATTGAGTTGTATTTAAAGGAGGATTTACTGAAAATGACAGTAAAAGTTGCATTAAACGGCTTTGGTCGTATTGGCCGTCTTGCTTTCCGTCAGATGTTTGATGACCCCAACTACGAAGTAGTTGCTATCAACGACCTGACAGACCCATCCATGCTGGCTCACCTGCTGAAATATGATTCCACTCAGGGAACATACAAGCTGGCTGACAAAGTTGAGTCCACAGAAGATTCCATTATCGTTGATGGAAAAGAAATCAAAATCTACAAAGAAGCTGACGCTTCCAAACTGCCCTGGGGCGATCTGGATGTTGATGTAGTCCTGGAATGCACAGGTTTCTACACATCCAAGAAAAAAGCTCAGGCTCACATCGATGCTGGTGCTAAGAAAGTTGTTATCTCCGCTCCTGCTGGAAACGACCTGCCCACCGTTGTTTACAACGTTAACCAGGAAATTCTGAAGCCCGAAGATACAGTTATCTCCGCTGCATCCTGCACAACCAACTGCCTGGCTCCCATGGCTAAAGCCCTGAACGATCTGGCTCCCATCAAATCCGGTATCATGACTACTGTTCATGCTTACACTGGCGACCAGATGACTCTGGATGGACCTCAGAGAAAAGGTGACAAACGTCGTTCCCGCGCTGCTGCAGTGAACATCGTTCCTAACTCCACAGGTGCTGCTAAGGCTATCGGCCTCGTTATCCCTGAACTGAACGGCAAACTGATCGGTTCCGCTCAGCGTGTTCCTGTACCTACAGGTTCCACAACTCTGCTGGTTGCTGAAGTTGAAGGCGAAGTTACTGTTGATCAGATCAACGCTGCAATGGAAGCTGCTGCTAAAGACAACCCAAGCTTTGGCTATAACACAGAACAGATCGTATCTTCCGACATCATCGGTATGACTTACGGTTCTCTGTTTGATGCTACTCAGACTATGGCTACTCCTACTGGCGATGGCAACACACTGGTACAGGTAGTATCCTGGTACGACAACGAAAACTCCTACACATCTCAGATGGTTCGTACTATTAAGTACTTCGCTGAGCTCGGAGAATAAGCTGTCCGGTAAACTCTGCTGGAAAGACACCCTTCGGGGTGTCTTTTTTTTCGGGCAGGGAAATGGACGGGCAGGGACAGAGGTGATTCCGCTTTCAGGGCGGGTATCTTTTCCATGATTTGTTCGTTATACTGTACTGGACTGCAAAAACGGACAGAAAACCGTCCGAATGAGAAAGGGGTACAGAACTATGGCAGTAAAAACCCGACTGATTAATGATGAGAAAAACCAGAGCTGGGACGGCCTGGATGATCTGGATGCTGTTTTTCTGGAAAAAATGAAAGAACAGGGAATGGATGAATCCCTGATTGAAGCCTTTGCCGGACTGGCTGCGGAAAGCAACGCCAATCACAAGGCCATGAATGGTGAAGGAGACGACGAATAATGGGCTATCAGTTTATTATCTATGCCATTATCCTGGTTATTATCTTTATTGTATTTCCTCCCATCATCCGCAAGCAGACTTATAAGAAATGTATGGAAGATCTGGAGAACCAGGATTTCGAAAAGTTCGAAAAGGACATCGACTCCTTGGCTTCTAAAATGTCCTTCTCCGCATTCAGCAGAGAGTGCCTGCGTCTTTCCGAATACGAGGCCATGGGCAATCTGAAAAAAGCGGATGAACAGGTGCAGTTCATGGAGAACATGCGTCTGAATAAAAAGCAGAAAGCCATTCTTGGCGAACGAGGCTTCTATGTGTATCTCTCCTCCGGAAAGATCAAGAAAGCCAGAAGAATGCTGGAAATGGTCAAGGAATTCGGTACACCCCAGCAGGTTGAACCGCTGGAACTGAGCTATTCCATTCTGCTGAAGAAGGAATCCAAGCACATCAATACCTGCAAGGAACGCTATTCCAAACTCTGGGATGGCAAGTCTCCCATGGATTCCGCCACAGCCATGCGGGCAGGCACCATGGAATACTTCCTGGGACTGCAGTATTCCTATGACAAGGATGTCAAGAATACGAAGCATTACATGAACCTGGCTAAGGAACATCTGGCAGGGACACCCTATATCGAAGACATCAACCGCGTACTGGCCAGCATCTAGGCCGGTAAGCTGATTCATGCAAACCACGGGAGCTGCACGGCTCCCTTTTTATATAGGCTCTTTCCCGAAGATTAGGGAATAATTGAGCCATTCGAGTATGCTACACTAGTACAGGAAGCGGACGCTTCCTTTTTTGAATGACAGGAGATGCGTTATGAAGCTCTATAACTCACTGACACAGCAGGTGGAACCCCTTAAGCCCATGGAAGAGGGCAAGGTTTCCATGTATGTCTGCGGGCCGACGGTATACAACTATCCGCATATCGGCAACGCCCGCCCCATTGTCGTCTTTGATACCCTGAAAAAAGCCCTGGAGGCCGACGGGTACGGGGTGACATTCGTCAGCAACTACACGGATGTGGACGACAAGATTATCAACAAGGCCATTGAACAGAACACGACAGAATCAGAAATTACCGATAAATATATTGAAGGCTATGAAGAAACCCGCAGGGCTCTTCATGCTGATCTGCCTGATGTTGCTCCCAGAGTCACGAAAACCATGGATAAGATCATTGATTTCATTTCCGAACTGGTAGACAAAGGTGCAGCTTATCAGGCCGGAGACGACGTGTACTACCGCGTCAAGAGTGACAAACAGTATGGCGAACTCTCTCATCAGAACACCGATGATCTGATGGTGGGTGCCCGTATTGATGAAAACACCCAGAAGGAAAATCCTCTGGACTTCACTCTGTGGAAAAAGACCGACAAAGGCATCCAGTGGGATTCTCCCTGGGGCAAAGGCCGTCCGGGATGGCACACCGAATGCGTGGTCATGATCCGCGATGTGTTCCAGAAACCTCTCATTGACATTCACGGCGGTGGACTGGATCTGAAATTCCCCCACCATGAAAACGAAATTGCCCAGTCCAGAAGCGTCAGCAGCACGCCTCTGGCCAACATGTGGGTTCACAACGGCATGATCAATGTGGACAACTGCAAAATGGCCAAATCCGTGGGCAACGTGATCTGGGCCAAGGATCTGATTGAAGACTTCGGCAGCAACGTTGTCCGCTGGCTGATGATCTCCACTCATTACAGAGCACCTCTGAACTTCACCATGGAAGCCATCACTTCCTCTCAGAAGGAACTGGACAAGATTCAGACCGCTCTGCATAAGGCAGAAGTTCAGCTGCAGCTGGATCAGGCAAGCTATCCCGATGCAGAAGACAGGGAAGCCTGGACTGCCTTCATGGATGCCATGAACGACGATCTGAACACACCCAATGCCATCACCGCTCTGCAGGCTCTGCTCAAAAACCTCAACGGCGCTCTGAGAAAGAGACCCATTGATGATGAAGGCCTGGCCGGCATGGTCAACACCCTGCGCAAAGAACTGTATGTGCTGGGCATTGAATTCGAACCCGTTGTCATGAGCGATCAGGACAGAGAAGACTATGCGGCATGGAGAGCTGCCGTCAAGGCCAGGAACTTTGATGAAGCCGATGCCATGCGGGCAAAACTTCAGGAAAAAGGCATTCTCTGATGGAACTGGTGACTCAGAACCCCACCTCCCTGGCCTGGATGGGTGACGCGGTCTTTTCACTGAAGGTCAGAGAACATCTGCTCGATCAGGGATATCAGCAGGCAGGAAAGCTCCAGCGGCTTTCGGTAAAATACTGTTCTGCCAAAGGACAGTCTGCCATGCTGAAGGAGATGATAGAGAAAGATCTTCTCAGCAGCGAAGAAAGGGAAATCGTGCGCAGAGGCCGTAACGCCAATGTGCACACAACAGCGAAGAACGCAGATAAGCAGACCTATATGGAAGCCACCGCACTGGAGGCTCTGTTAGGGTATCTCTATCTGTATCATCATGAAGAAAGACTGGCAGAACTGCTGGATTTCTGTCTGATGAAAGGAGACAGTCTATGATCGTCTACGGCAAAAACGTCTTTTCCCAGATTCAGGAAAGACCCGATGAAATTCAGGAAATCTACATTCAGGAAAACCTGCGGGATAAAAAAGTCCTGGATGCAGTGGACCGGTTAAAACGCGTTAAAGTCAACCGGGTGTCCAGAGCAGTTCTGGATAAGCTCAGCGACAAGGGGGTTCACCAGGGCATTGTGGCCAGGGTGAAAGATATTGATCTGGTCTCTCTGGAAAACCTCATTGAACTGGCTAAAAAGCAGGAGCATCCTCTGCTGGTGGCACTGGATGAACTGCAGGATCCCCACAATCTGGGAGCCATTCTGAGAACCTGTGATGCGGCAGGTGTCAGCGGGGTGCTGATGACCAAACACAATTCCGCTACTCTGACGTCGGCGGCCATCAAGGCATCTACCGGAGCTGCCTATACCGTTCCCATGGCTGTGGTGGCCAATATGGCCCAGGCTCTGGAGAAGTGCAAGGAAGCCGGCTTCTGGATTGCCGGAACGGCTTTTGAAGGCGCAAAGGACTACAGAGAAGGCATGGTGGACGTGCCCCTGGTGCTGGTCATCGGCAACGAAGGCAAAGGCATCAGCCGCAATGTGCTCAAGCACTGTGACTACAAGGTGAAACTGCCCATGAAGGGTACCGTTCAGTCTTTGAACGCCTCTGTGGCCACCGCCATTCTGCTCTACGATATTCAGAGCCGCCGTCACGCCCTGTAATCGGATTCTGAGTTCTGCAGGATTCACTGTTCTGTTCCAGGAGACTGAATATGTCCAGTATCAGAACAGGAAACAAGACAGATGAGCCTTCTTCCTTTGTTCATCAGGAAGTCAAGGCAGACCGAAAAGCCCTCTCCTTGCCTGCTCCTCTTTCAGACAGGAGCATGGAACCCGAAGTCTTTACCAGAAAAGACAGGACGACAGCCCGCGTCATCATCCGGCACCAGCCGGAAGTCTTCACACGCAAAGCAGAGCGAAGCATGCCGTCATCGGAACGCCGTTCCAGGATCCTGGTCCATCCGGCTCATGTGGATGAAATCATCATGACCGCTCATGCCGCCAAGGAATGGTCCAGGCATTTAACCCTGCCGGATCTCTCCTATGAAGACATGATGAATCTGGTCGTACTCCAGGAAGATCCCGGCGTGGATGAACTGGTGGTGCTGGCCAGAGAACGGGATGAAGAGGCAATTGAAGAACTGCATCAGCGATTTCTCGGACTGATCCACTCCCTGTACCGGCAGATGGAACTGCCTAAAAAGGTTTCCTTTGAGGACTGGGAGATGGAAGCCAGAATCAATCTGATGAACTGTATTGAACTGTATACACCCCAGGCCGGCAGCCATTTTCCCGCCTACTATAAAACCTCCCTGAGAAACCTCGGCAACCGGCTTTTGCGGGATGCAGGGCGAAAGGGAAGAGCCCAGACAGCCATGACCTTCAGTGATCTGGAAAGTCTGGCACCGGAGGATTTCCGGGCGGAAGATGTGGTCATCGACCAGCGAAACCAGAAGGAAGAACTGGAAGCTGCCCGAAAATTCCACGCTTTTCTGGAAGATGTCAGAGAAAATCACTCGGATCGGGCGGCAGAGATGCTGTTGAAACGGGCCAGGGGGTACCGTATTAATGAGCAGGCAGGCGTCTATGAAATGACACCCGATGCCGTTTCAGGTCTGTTTCGCCGCTTACGCCGTATGTACCGCAGATTTGACACTCAATATAACCGATGATATAGTCAAACAATGCAAAGGAGGTTGTCGTATGGCCGATAAAGTAACCCTGGTGTGCACAGAATGTTTCTCCAGAAACTATTCCACCTCCAAGAACAAGAAAAATAAGACAGAACGTCTGGAAATCAGAAAGTTCTGCCCCAAGTGCAACAAACACACTCTGCACAAGGAAGCCAAGTAAAGAATAAGGAAGACTGATTATGGAAAAAGAAATGAAAGACGCAACATACAGCCCAAAAGCTGTCATTGCAGAACTGAAAAAGGTCCAGTGGCCGAGCTTTAAGCAGCTGATGTCTTCATCTGCTCTCGTTATCGTATTTACGCTGCTCTTCGGATTCTATTTCTTCATCTGTGAAATGGCAGCATCTGGACTCGTCAGCTGGATTGTATCTCTTTAAGGAGGAATTGCTGTGGCAGAAGTCAAGAAAGAATGGTATGTCGTAAATACCTACGCCGGACAGGAAAACAAGGTTAAGGAAAACCTGGAACGCCGAATCAAGACCATGGGTCTGGAAGATTCTCTGTTCCAGATCGTGGTCGCTGAGCAGAAGGAAACCGAAATCGACAAGAAGGGTAAGAAGGTCGAAAAGATGCACAATCTTTTCTCCGGCTACATTCTTGTTCAGATGAAGATGACCGATGAAGCTTGGTATATCGTGCGTAATACTCCCGGTGTAACCGGATTTATCGGATCCAGTGGTAAGGGTGCAAAACCTTTCCCTGTTCCTCAGGAAGAAGTAGACCAGGTGCTGGCCAGAATTGATGGAAGCACCAAAGTGAATACGGATTTTGAAGTAGGCGACGCCGTTGTCATTCTCGATGGTCCCTTCAAGGATTCTGCCGGAAAAGTTCTGAAGAAGGACGATGAGAACCAGACTGCTGAAGTTCAGCTGATTCTGTTCGGCAGGGAAACACCTTCCGAAATCCCCTACATTCAGCTGAAGAGAAAAGAGCAGTAGAACAGGATCGTTCCAGAACCTGGAAGAAACTGAAGTTTCAAAGATCGACAATACTCAATGATGATCTGGAGATGTCCATGCAGGGCATCTCTTTTTTGCGTTGGAGCAGAAGAAGAATACGAAAAAGGAGATGCCCCAGAGACATCTCCTGAACCAGTGAATGGCGGGATCATGAAGATCCGGATTCACTGGTTTTTCTTTTTGAAATGAATGGATCCTGTTATTTGGAAGGAACAGGACCGGCAGAATCTCTTTCCACCAGGAAGCAGGGAATCTGGATGCGGAAAATGGACAGATTCTCGTTGCGGCGGAACGCATCGTATAACATTCTGGTGCCCATAATGCCGATATCGTGGGTGGGTGCCAGAATGGTGGTCAGAGGCGGGTTGGTGTACTTGGCAGTTTCGATGTCGTCAAAGCCGATGACGGAAACATCAGCGGGGACTCTCAGCCCCTGTTCCTGCAGAGCACGAATGGCGCCGATGGCAATGGGATCGCTGGCCGCAAAGACCGCTGTGGGGATGGTGCCGCGGCTGATGAGCTCGTTCATCATGGCATAGCCGGATTCAATGGAGAATTCCCCTTCCATGATGTAGGGTTCGATATTCATCTCGTGCTGCTGGGCATAGCGTCTGAAGTATTTCAGACGGTCATCTTTGTACAGCTCCCCATCGATGTATTCCTTACCGCCCAGGTAGCCAACCTCTCTGTGTCCGTCTTCCGCAAACTTGTTGATGACGTTGCGGATGGCGGCTTTGAAGTCCAGATTGACGCAGCATTCGGTCAGAGGATCCATGTTCATGTCCAGGAAGATCAGGTTGCAGCAGATGTTGCGCAGATTCATTCTCTGTTCTCTGGTGAACTTGCCGATACACACCAGACCATCGACATGTTCCAGACGCTTCTGGTAATCCACATCGGTGAAGAACACGCGCTGAATGGAAATCTTGTTCTTTTCACAGAAGGATTCCACTCCCTGGCGGATGGACAGGTAGTAGGGGTCTTCCACTTCACGGGTGGGGGAGATCCACTGCACGATGCCGATATTCATGCTGGTCTGTTCATTCTTCTTTTTCTTTTTGACGTAGCCCAGGGTTCTGGCAGCATCCAGCACCTTGTCGCGGGTGGACTGGGGAACATTCAGGGTAAAATCGTTGTTCAGTATTCTGGAAACACTGGCAGAAGAAACCCCGGCCAGTGCTGCAATGTCTTTAATAGTTGCCAATAGAAACACTCACTTTCTAGAAGACTCAGGTTTTGGTCAGGTAAAATTTTACCCGTATTCCCTGCAATTTTCTAGAAGATTTACCCAAATCAATGAAAGTTTTTTCAGAATAACCGATTTTTGCACATTTTTACATGATTGAGTAAAACAGTAGTAAACCGGAGATAAAATTTACTAAATCGATATTGATCCTCATGAAATAATCCATTATACTTTTCTTGATAGTGGTTACATAATCAAAGGAGAAATTCTGATGCTTGCTAGCACATTAAAGGACCGGATCCTCTCCGGTCAGGAAAATGAAAGACTTCAGGAAGTCTATAAAGACCTGGCTGAAGTACAGAAGGAAAGACTCGCTGCTGCCATCGAAAAGTTTATCGAACTTTACGGTGATCTCGATGTCGAGATTTTCTCTGTACCTGGACGCAGTGAAGTCATCGGCAACCATACCGATCACCAGCAGGGTGAAGTTCTGGCAACTTCCATCAACCTGGACATTATTGCGGTTGTATCCCCCACAGAGGATGGAATCATCAAGGTCGTTTCCGACGAATACGATATTCCTGCCATCGACCTGAGCGAACTGGGTGTTGTAGAAGCTGAAAAGGAATCCAGCGCTGCACTGATCCGCGGAACAGCTGCCCGCTTTGCCGAACTGGGTCTGAAAACCGGCGGCTTCAAGGCCTACATGACCAGTGACGTTCTGCAGGGTTCCGGTCTGTCTTCTTCTGCTGCATTTGAAGTCATGATCGGCACCATCTTCTCCGGTCTGTTCAACGAAGGCCAGGTGGATCCCGTTGAAATTGCCAAGATCGGTCAGTACGCCGAAAACGTCTACTTCGGAAAACCCTGCGGTCTGATGGACCAGTGCGCCTGCTCCGTAGGCGGCCTGATTCACATTGACTTTGCCAACAAGGAAAACCCTGAAGTAGAAAAAGTGGATGTTGATTTCGATGAATTCAATACCGCTCTGTGCATCACCGATGTTCATGCTTCCCACGCTGACCTGACACAGGACTATGCCGACATTCCCTTTGAACTGAAGGAAGTGGATGAATACTTTGGCAAGAACGTGCTGCGCGAAGTGGATGAAGCTGAATTCTATGCTCACCTGAAGGATCTGCGCGAAGCTCTGAACAACGACAGAACTCTCCTGCGTGCCATCCATGTTTTTGAAGAGAACAAGAGAGTCAGAAAGGCTGTTGAAGCTCTGAAGAACGATGATTTTGACGGCTTCCGTCAGAACGTTCTGGCATCCGGAAATTCCTCCTTCAAATATCTGCAGAACATCTACTCCGCACATGACTTCAAGAACCAGGCTGTTTCTCTGGCCCTGGCTCTGAGCGAACTGGTGCTGCAGGACAGAGGCGCTCACCGCGTTCACGGCGGCGGCTTTGCCGGCACCATCCAGGCATTCGTACCCAAGGATCTGGTTGAAGAATACAGAAAAACCATGGACAGCACCTTCGGAGAAGGCGCCTGCCATGTTCTGGAAATCCGACCCTACGGCGGCATTCAGGTTCTCTAGTTATTGCTGCAAGAGGCACTTTCACACGGGTGAAGGTGCCTCTTTTTCGGCCGCTCTGTACGAGGAAGAGGACCTTTTCTATAATTGGAAACAGCGTTTGAGAAGGAGGAGCCTATGAAGTCGATTGTTTTTGATCTGGATGGCACCATGTACCGGGGAACGGAAATCATCCCCGGCGCCAGAACGTTTTTGGAAGCCTGTCAGAAGGAACAGATTCCCGTCTACTTTCTGACCAACAATTCCATGCGCACCCCGCAGGAGAACACCGAGCACATGCTGAAGATGGGATATACGGGCATTCGTCCTGAACAGTTCTTCAATTCCGCCATGGCCAGCGTCATGTATGCCAGGGAACACTATGAAGGCAATAAAGCCTGGTATATCGGAGCGGGCGGCATGAAGGAAGCTCTGGAGACGGCCGGATTTGAAATTACGGAAGACCATCCGGATTTTGTCTTCATCGGTCTGGACAAGAAAGCAGACTATGCCAAGTATTCCAGGGCGTTGTCCATGCTGCTGAACGGAGCCAGACTGATTGGTACCAACAAGGACCGGATCCTGGCTAAACCGGGCGGATTTGAAGTGGGCAACGGCAGTGTGGTGGCTCTCTTTGAATATGCAACGGGAACTCCCAGTCCGGATATCGCAAAACCTTCCGGGGTCATGCTGGATCTGTTTCTGAAACACTTTGATTTAGACAGGGATGATGTTATCTTAGTAGGAGACAATCTTGAGACGGACATCGCCCTGGGATACTTCAACCAGGTTGAAACCGTATTTGTCACAACCGGTGTCCATTCCGGTCAGGATATTGAGAGACTGCAGATAGTCCCGGATCACATTACGGAGGATCTTTCTCTGCTGAACCCGTGTGTCATGGCGGGAAAAAACAAAGGTCTTTGATATACTGTGAACGGGAAAGAGAAAGAAAGAGTGATTTGATGGAGAATTTTCTGAATATTTTATTAATGGTCGACGCAGGACTGATTATTATACTTGTCCTGTTGCAGAGCGGTAAGTCTGATGGACTTTCCGCAGCATTTACTGGATCCGGGGATCTGAATCTGTTCGCAGTGCAGAAGGAAAGAGGGCCTGAAAAAGTCATCAGCCGTCTGACACTTGCCTGTGGCATCATTTTCTTCATTCTCGTGATTTCTTTGCAGATTGTTTAAAAAGAGGCCATACGGCCTTTTTTATTTTTTCAAGGAGAAGCATTTATGAAAGAAGAAGTTTTAGCTCTGCTTGAGCAGAGAGGGGCTTTGAGCCTGAAAGAGATTATGAAGGAGCTGAAGATCAACAACTCCCAGAGCGTGAAGGAACTCGGTGTGGTTCTGAATGAACTGGAAGATGAGCGGCTGATCTACAACAACCATTCCAAGTACTACTTTATTGACAATGTCAGCTGGATTGTCGGCCGAACCAGAGACATTTCAGCTACTGAATACGCAGTCATGAACAAGGACACCAAAGTCTATGTTCCCAAAAATGAGCTGCGGACCTTTTTTGACCGGGACGAAGTACTCGTTCACCGCAAACCCAACGGCAACGAAATCGTTCATGTGTATGAACGGGGCATTACCTTCATCACCGGTACCTTTATCCGGACCAGAAAGGGCATGAAGTTCCGTTCCGATGTCGACCTGCATACCTCCTTCAAGGTCACCAACGAGAAGGATTTTGATATTCACCACAACGAGAAGGCTGTTGTCAAAGTCGTTGACTACACCTCTCCTCTGAAAGTCAGAATTGTCCGCATGCTGGGCAAGGAAGGCACCCCCGGCATTGATGTCACCTCTGTTCTGTGCGAAAACAACGTCCGCATGGAATTCAACAAGAAGGTGGAACACGAAAGTGAAAACATCCCCGACAAGGTTCGCAAGAAAGAACTCAAGGACAGAGAAGATCTGCGTGATCTGCCTACTGTCACCATTGACGGTGAATCCACCAAGGACTTTGACGATGCCGTTTCCGTCGAGAAACTGGACAATGGCGGATACCGTCTGTGGGTTCACATTGCCGACGTTTCCCACTATGTGGAAGAAGGCAAGGAAATCGATGAAGAAGCCTACAAGAGAGGCACTTCCATCTATGTGGCAGACCGGGTTGTTCCCATGCTGCCCTTCAAGCTGTCTAACGGCATCTGCTCTCTGAATCCGGGAGTAGACCGTCTGACACTGTCCGTTGCCATGGACTTTACCCCCGATGGCATCATGACGGATTACCGCATCATGGAATCTGTCATCCATTCCGACCAGCGCTGCACCTACAACAAGGTCAACCAGTTCCTGGAAGATGAAAACTCCGTTCCGGAATACAGGGAAGTCGGAGATCTGCTGCGCAACTTCTCCGATCTGGCCAACGCCCTCAAGGAGCAGACCAAAAAGCGCGGCCACATCGAATTTGAAACCAAGGAACCCTATTTCATCCTGGGACCTGACGGCCGTCCTGTGGACATCCAGATCCGCGAACGCGGCTGGTCTGAACAGATGATCGAGGAAGCCATGATTGCGGCCAATGTAGCCACCGCTCACGAACTGCATTCCAACGGCCTCCCCGGCATGTTCCGTGTCCATGAAACACCGGATCCCGAAAAACTGAGCTCTCTGGTTACCATGGCCAGAAACCTGAACGTTCCCTGCGACATCGATCCCGCCAACTGCGAGCCTATTGATATCGCCCGTTTCCTGGAATCCGTGGAAGACCAGGACAAGAAGGAAATTCTGTCTACTGTTGCCGTTCGCAGCATGCAGAAAGCCAGATACAGCGAAGAAAACCTGGGCCACTATGGCCTGGCTCTGGAAGAGTACTGCCACTTTACCTCCCCTATCCGCCGTTATCCTGACCTGCTCATTCACCGTATGCTGCGCAAGCATGTCATCCATCAGAAGAATGACAAGAAGAGTGTGGAACTGGATCACAAGAAGATGCAGAAGTCCGCTCTGCACGTTTCTGAAAAGGAACGCGATGCGGTCACCATCGAACGCGCTGTCAACGATCTGAAGGCTGCTGAATACATGGAAAACAAGGTGGGCCAGATCTTTGAAGGTGTCATCAGCGGTGTCACCAGCTTTGGTTTCTTCATTGAACTGGACAACACCGTAGAAGGTCTGGTTCCAATGCGCAGCATGGTGGACGACTACTATCAGTTTGACGAAGACAACATGACTCTGACCGGTGAAAACACAGGCAGAAGCTTCAAACTGGGCCAGACAGTCAAAGTTCGTCTGAGCGACGTCAATGTGCCCAAGCGTCAGATTACCTTCGCCACAGTGGATGAAGAACCCGCTGCCAAACCGGCTGAGGCTGCATCTCCTGCCAAAGAAGCACCTGCTGCAACAAAGGACGAAGAACTGCCCGTTCTGGAAGCCGAGTTCACCGAAACCGTCATTCCGGAAGAAAGAGAAAAAGCTCCTGAAAAGGAACTGGAAAAGGCCTAGAGACATCTCTGACCAGGAAAGGAACTGTTATCATGAGTGAAGAAATCGTAACAACACAGGCGACTGTTGCTGCCAAGGAAGGCGTCTATGACATTTATGCCCCGGAAATGGATCCTCATGGCGATCCCATTTTCAAGGTGGCTTTTGAGACACCCCAGGGCAAGGTGCTGATTTTTGAAGTGAATTCAGAAGAGTACTACCGCCTGGAAAAGGGCATGAGCGGCGAGCTCAAATACCAGGGAAATGACATCATTTCCTTCGGCCAGTGGATTCGTCCCTTTACCATCAACTGATTTCAGTCAATGGAATTCTGTAAGGCAGATCTGCGTGGTCTGCCTTTTTCTTTCGATTCGCTTAAGCTTTTCTGACCACACCCCACAAAGCGCATCCCGACCGGTATACTGAAGCAATGAGATACAACAAAGTGCAGAGCGCCGTGTTTCTGGAACGTCCCAACCGATTTGTGGCCAGAGTCCGTCTGGATGAGGGGCTGGAAGAGGTTGTCCATGTCAAAAACACAGGCCGCTGCAGGGAGCTGCTGATACCCGGAGCCAGAATCTGGCTGACGGACTGCGGCAGTCCCAAGCGAAAAACGAAATACGATCTGATCTGCGTCGAGAAAAAGAACCCTGAAATCCTCGTCAATCTGGATTCCCAGGGCTGCAACCAGGTGATGAAGGAATGGCTGGAAAAGGAATTTGAAGGCTGGAGCATTCAGCCGGAAGCTGTCATGGAAGACTCCAGGCTGGACTTTCATCTGACCAGGGACAACGAGTCTCTCTGGATTGAAGTCAAAGGCTGCTCTCTGGAAGAAGAGGGCACGGGCTACTTTCCTGATGCACCCAGTCCCAGAGCGTCCAGGCACCTGCAGACGCTGATTCACCTGGCCAAAGAGGGCCATCAGTGTGCCGCTGCCTTTGTGATTCAGGCAGAAGGTGTCGACCATGTTCTGCCCAATTACAGAACAGACCCGCAGTTTGTCCAGAATCTGCTGGATGCGGCCAGAGCCGGTGTGCAGATCTGGTTCTGCTCCTGCAAAGTCGGACCGGATCAGTTTGAAATAAATCATGTCAACAGACAGGGAGCGGACTTTCTTCTGGAAGAGTCAGTCTGTTCCATGCTTGAAGATCACTTAAAGGAAAAGAAGGTAACAGGATGAACAGAGACAGTTCTCAGCTTTTGAAATTGGCGGATGAATCCTTTCAGACAGGAAAGCTGATTCTCTCCAGCCTTGAAAATACCTATCCCGGTGTCAGAGCACTGGGCCATTCTCTGGTTTCCCAGTATGAAACCGAGATTCTGACCTACCTGCTTTATCTGACCCAGTCAGCCGGAGGCTGCAATGAAAAAAGAGCCCATTTCATCAATGTGCTCCTGAACCGCAGTTTTACCGCAGAAGACTATAACGATCTCATTGCCAGACTGGATCTGGCCGGCCAGAACTTCTCCAATCTGGTGCCGGTGTGCCTGAAGGCTGCCCGCAATGCGGATGAGAAAAATGGCAACACCCGTCTGGAACAGTCTCTGATCCGGGTCTTTGACCGGATTGGGGAATGCGCCAGACTCTACAGCGATTCCACCAATCCCATGGAAGAAATGGATCAGAGAATCTATACCCTGATGCTTTCCAACTGGATGCAGAACGAATACAACAAGACCGCTCTGCATAATCTGGACTCCCTGAATCTGGATCTGCCCCTGCAGCCCCAGACAGCAGATCCCGGTCCAGAACAGAAGGCTGAATCTCCGAAGCAGAAACAGGAAGAGCAGCAACCGGAAGAACCGGAGCAGAGCGTGGAGGAGATTCTGAAAGAACTCAACAGTCTGGTGGGCCTGGAAGCCGTCAAGGAAGACGTGACCAGCCTGATCAACCTGTTAAAGATCCGCAAGATCCGCCGGGAAAGAGACATGAAAGATATTCCCGTTTCCATGCATCTGGTCTTTACCGGCAATCCGGGAACGGGCAAGACCACTGTGGCCCGCATTCTGGCCAGACTGTACAAAGCCCTTGGGGCTCTGAGCAAGGGACAGCTAGTGGAAGTGGACCGTTCTGAACTGGTGGGCGGCTACGTCGGCCAGACAGCCATCAAGACACAGGAAGTGTGCAATTCCGCTTTAGGCGGCGTTCTGTTTATCGATGAAGCCTATGCCCTGAGCAGCGGCAAGGATAAGTCCGACTTTGGTTATGAAGCCATCAACACCCTGCTGGTGGAAATGGAAAACCACCGGGATGATCTGGCGGTGATCGTAGCCGGTTATCCCGATCTGATGGAGCAGTTTCTGCAGTCCAATCCGGGCCTGAAATCCCGCTTCAACAAGTTCATTCACTTTGATGACTACGATGGCGCCCAGCTTATGGAAATCTTCGAAAAGCAATGCGCCTCCAACGGCTATCAGCTCACCGAAGAAGCCAGGAAAAGAGCCAGAGAAATCTTTGATGAGATGTATGCCAACCGGGATGATTCCTTTGCCAACGGCCGGAGTGTGCGTAACTTCTTTGAAAAGGTCATGATCCGTCAGGCTAACCGGCTGGCTGAACAGGAGTCCATCAGCGATGAAGAACTGCTGACTCTGCAGGTCAGCGACCTGGATCCTGAGGCTTCCAAAGAAAAGAGCACGAAAGACGGGAAAGAGAAGAAAGACGCGCCCGCAGCAGGCATGACGTCTGGAAAGGACGAAAGTCATGCAGCTGATTGAAGAATACGATCCCATTGTGAAAGTCATCGGTGAGGATCTGGGCTGGTATCTGGCTTATTACGCCCTGGAAAGAGCCCAGCAGATTCTGCACATCAGTGTCAGTGAAGCCGATGAAACACCAGCGAAAAACAGCCTGTTTACCTATACAGCCTGCCGCATTGTGGAAGACCTGCTTTCCCAGCGGCTGTTTCATGATGAGAAGGTCAGAGTGACCAGACCCTGTTTTACCCAGATGGTTATCCACATGTCCAAGGCCATTTCTCACATTCCCACCTTCAGCCTGTCATCCTATCTGGAATACATGGACGCCTGGGTCCAGCAGGATCTGGACTGGAATGTGTCCAGACCGGTCGCCATGAAGGAAATGGAAATCGTCCATTACGACTGATTATTCTGAAAATTTGTGTTGGAAAACCGAAGAAATGACAGGAAAAACCGGAATAAATTTTCAGGTTGGAAAATTTCTTGCAGAAAATCCTGCCATTTTGAAAAGAAATGAAGAAATTTACACGAATCAGATCCGCCGAGCAGGCCGAAATGGCCAGAAAAGCCGGCGGATCTGTCCTTTCCTGACCGCTTAAGTGTCCAGATTGACCGTCATTTTGAAAGCTCTCTGAAAGCGGTTATACTGCAACTATCCAACGGAAAGGAGTGGTTTTCATGAAAAGCAATGCTGTAGTCAGAACATCAAAAACAAATAGAGAGAACCGGCTCTTTTTCCGGTATGTACTGGGATAACTTATGCGTATTCCAGTTTTTCTATGGAAGCTTTTGTAAACAGGAGGATTGTATTTATGGAACAGACTTTCAATAAAGTGTTCTGGGATGCATGTGCCAACGGAGATTTCTCCATGGCAGCCAGCCAGATCAAGACAGGCGCAGATGTGAACTACGCCAACCCGGATGGCAGAACCGCTCTGATGAGAGCTGCTAAAAGAGACCGCAAGGACATCGTCCAGATGCTGATCGATAATGGCGCAGACGTGAATGCTTCTGATAATGCAGGAAAAACCGCTCTGATGGGAGCTGCCAAGAAAGGCAACAGAACCATCTGCAAGGCACTGATCGAAGCCGGTGCCGATGTTAACGCCAGGGACGACAACGGCAGAACCGCTCTGATGAGAGCCGCTCTGCTTGGTCAGGACAGATGTGTCCAGGTTCTTCTGGATGCCGGTGCTGACATCAACGCTCAGGATGAAGTGGGACGTACTGCCCTGATGGAAGCCTGCATCGCCTTCAAGCGCGATACCATCGCCATGCTGCTGGAACGCAATGCGGATGTAAACCTCTTTGATAATAATGGATGCACAGCTCTGATGAGAGCTGCCTACGGCGGATATCCTTCCCTGATCGAAAAGCTGATCTCCTATGGTGCTGACGTCGATATGACTGACAAGCAGGGCCATGTAGCTCTGGACTACGTCAGAGAACACTGCAGAAGCCAGCTTGAACCGCTGCTGAAATAACGAAGGGAAAAATACATTATGAGAGACTATAAGAGTAACGAAGTACGCAACGTCAGCGTGGTGGGCCATTCCGGAGCAGGTAAAACATCCGTCCTGGAAGCCATGCTGTATTACACAGATGCAACAGATCGATTCGGTAAAACATCCGATGGTACTTCTCTGATTGACTTCGATGCAGAAGAAATCAAACGCGGCATTTCCGTGTATACCTCCATCATTCCAATCGAATGGGAAGACAACAAGATCAACTTCATCGATACTCCGGGTTACCTGGATTTCGTAGGTGAAAAACAGGCAGGTATCTCTGCAGGCGACAACATGCTGATCGTTGTCAACGCCAAGAACCCTCTGGAACCCGGAACCAAACTGGCATTCAAGGAAGCCATCGCTACCAAGAAGCCAACCATCTTCTTCATCAACCATCTGGACGAAGAGCACACATCCTTCGATGATGCCTACTCCAAACTGCATGAAGAATTCGGTAAATCCGTTATTCCTTTTGAAGTCCCCATCGTTGAAAACGGTGAATACGTCGGAACCGTCAACATTCTGAAGAACAAAGCCTGGTATCACCACGGCCCCAAAGCTTCCGACTCCGTACCTCAGCCCATTCCTGATTTCATGGCAGACGAAGTAGCCATGTACAAAGACCAGATCGCTGAAGCAGTTGCCATGGGCGATGATGAACTCATGGAAAAATTCTTCTCCGGCGAAGAATTCACTGATGCTGAACTGACCAAGGGTGTCAGAATCGGTGTCCGCAACGGTGAAATCATTCCTGTTTTCTCCGGCAGCGCCGTTCAGTCCCGCGGTATCGGCCGTCTGATGGATCTGATCGTTACCTACTTCCCGGCTTACTCTGAAAAGGGCGTGCTGACTGCTGAAACACCGGATGGTGAAAAAGTAGAACTGCTGACCACAGAAGATGAAGTCATGACCGCTCAGGTCTTCAAGACCATCATGGACCCCTTCGTAGGACGTATTTCCTATGTGAAGGTTCTTTCCGGAACCCTGTCCAGTGACTCCCAGGTTATCAACGGCAACGATGGCGAACCTGAAAAACTGGGCAACCTGTTTACCATCAAGGGAAAACATCAGACCGCTCAGGGAAAACTGTTCACCGGTGATATCGGTGCCATCTCCAAACTGGCTCACACCAAGACCAACGATACTCTGTGCGATAAATCCACCCGCCTGATCATTCCTGCCATCGAGTTCGAAGAACCTCTGTATGGCCAGGCAGTAGAACCCAAGAC
>Cinder_p2__coassemble_1362_pt1 | contig 34720 bp, 18 predicted proteins | sample Cinder_p2__metabat2_low_PE_019 | metagenome-assembled genome bin Cinder_p2 | reverse complement strand
ATCTTCGGTGATGATCTTTTCGCCGGTGATGTAGTCGCCGTATTCAGCGGTATTGGAAATGGAGTAGCGCATGCCTTCGAAACCAGACTGGTAGATCAGGTCAACGATGAGCTTCATTTCGTGAATGCATTCGAAGTAGGCATTGCGGGGATCGTATCCGGCTTCAACCAGGGTTTCATAGCCGGCCTGCATCAGAGCAACGACACCGCCGCACAGAACAGCCTGTTCACCGAACAGGTCGGTTTCGGTTTCAGTGCGGAATGTGGTTTCCAGAACACCGGCACGGGAAGCACCAATGCCTGCAGCATAAGCCAGGCCGATTTCCTGAGCATCGCCGGTGGCATCCTGTTCAACAGCGATCAGAGAAGGAACGCCCTTGCCTGCCTGGTATTCGGAACGAACGGTATGACCGGGTCCCTTGGGAGCGATCATGATGACGTTGACATCCTTTGGCGGAACGATCTGGCCAAAGTGGATATTGAAGCCATGAGCGAAAGCCAGGGTCTTGCCGGCTGTCAGGTTGGGAGCAATTTCAGAAGCGTATACGGCTTTCTGTTTTTCATCAGGAATCAGAACCATGATGACGTCGGCTGCCTTCACGGCATCGGCGACGGGCAGAACTTCCAGGCCCTGTTCTCTGGCCTTGTCTGCAGATTTACTGCCTTCATAAAGGCCGACTACTACGTCTACACCGGAATCCTTCAGGTTCAGTGCATGGGCATGGCCCTGGGAACCGTAACCGATGATGGCAACCTTTTTGCCATTGAGTTTGTTCAGGTCACAGTCCTGCTGATAAAAAATCTTGTTTTCCATACTGTCTAACTTTCCTTTCCCCTCTACTGCTCTGCAGAGGTGTCGCGGTTCAGATAATGGCAGCCCCGTTCCAGGGCTACGACGCCGGTACGGCACATCTCTAAGATGCCGTAAGGCTGAACTACCGTAATAAAAGCGTTGATCTTGCTGGGCTCGCCGGTGATCTCCACACACAGGGTGTTGGGAGAGAAATCGATGATCTTGCAGCAGAAGATATCCACAGCCGATACGATTTCCGGACGGGTCTGGGGTGTATTGCGAAGCTTGATGAGAGCCAGCTCCCGGCTGACTCTGTCTTCAGGAATCATTTCCTGCACTTCTCTGACGTTGTACAGTTTGGCCAGCTGCTTGATGCACTGGCTGCGGATCTTTTCATCGCCGTTGACGGAGATGGTGATCCGGGAATAGTTCGGATCTTCCGTGGTGCCTACTGTCAGGGAGTTGATGTTGAATCCTCTTCGGGTAAACATGCTGGCAACACGGGTCAGAACGCCTGCGGAGTTGTCTACAAGACAGGCGATTTCAAAATGTTCCATCATGAGCTCTGTTTCTCCGTAATAATCTGATCGAAACTGCCTCCTGGCGGCAGCATGGGAAGAACGAATTCATCCCGGTCAATGCGGATATCCACCAGAACCGGTCCGTCGGTGGCCATGGCTCTGGCCAGCGTGGGTGCCAGTTCATCCAGGGTGTCGATGGTGTAGCCGGGAATGCCAAAGGCCTGCGCAATGGCAGCAAAGTCGGATTCTCTGGCATCCAGATCCGTGTTGGAGAAGTGGCGGCTGTAGAACAGGTTCTGCCACTGTCTCACCATGCCCAGAACGCTGTTGTTCAGAACGATGATGGTGACAGGGATGTGGTTGGCGTGCAGCGTAGCCAGCTCACCCAGGTTCATGCCGAAGCTGCCATCGCCGGTAATCAGAATGGAGCGGCGGCCGGTAGCCAGGCTGGCTCCAATGGCAGCGCCCATGCCAAATCCCATGGTGCCCAGGCCTCCGGAAGAAATGAAGGTTCTGGGGGTATGCAGCGGGAAGAACTGAGCGGCCCACATCTGATGCTGTCCCACGTCGGTGACGATGGGGGTATGAGCATCCGCATACTTGGAAACTTCGTTGATGACGGCCCAGGGGGTCATTTCATCTTTGGGAATGGATCTGTCCAGCTGATCCTGTTCCATGAGCCGCAGCTGGCTGACTCTCTTCTGCCAGGCGGGATGTTCGTGATGGCCGATCTGGTCGTTGATGCGCTGCAGGGCATCCTTGATGTCGCAGGCAATACCCAGATCCACCTGTACGTTCTTGTTGAGTTCTGCAGCATCCGCATCGATCTGAACAATGCGGGTCTGCTTGGCAAACTTGCCGGTGTTGCCGGTGGCCCGGTCTGAGAAGCGGGCGCCGATGCACACGATCAGATCCGATTCCGCCATGGATCTGGTGCTGGCAAAGTGGCCGTGCATGCCGGTCATGCCCAGGAAGCGGGGATGATCGGTGGGAATGACGGAGAGGGCCATCAGAGAGCAGCCGATGGGTGCGTCAATCCGGTTGGCCAGTTCAATGACCTCCCTGGTGACGCCGGCTGTCTGGGTGCCGCCTCCGATATAGATAAAGGGTCTGGTTGCCGTTCGAATCAGAGAGAGCGCCTGCTGGATATCAATATCCGAAGCCTTTTCCTGTTCGGCAGCAACAGACGGTCCCTTAGGGGTGTAATCCCATTCGGCCTGCTGAACATCCTTGGGGATATCCACCAGAACCGGACCGGGGCGGCCGCTGGCAGCCAGGCGGAAAGCCTCCCGCAGCGTCTTTTCCAGATCTCTGACGTTTTCCACAATAAAGTTGTGTTTTGTGATGGGCAGCGTAACGCCGGTGATGTCCACCTCCTGGAAGGAATCTCGTCCAATCAGGCTGGTGGGAACGTTGCCGGTAATGGCAACAAGGGGTATGGAATCCAGGTGAGCAGTGGCGATGCCTGTAACCAGGTTGGTGGCTCCAGGTCCGGATGTGGCGATGACCACGCCGGGCTTGCCTGTGGCTCGGGCATAACCGTCTGCAGCATGACACGCGTGCTGTTCATGACTGGTGAGCACATGGCTCAGACGGTCCTGGACTTTGTACAGCGCATCGTACAGATCTATTGCCTGCCCTCCCGGGTAACCAAATACTGTTGTGATCCCCTGATCGATGATGGTTTCCGCAACAATATCTGCACCTCGCAGTTTCAAAATAACCCATCTCCCTTCTCTTTCATTTACATTCATTTTCTGAAAAGTGTAACGCATCCTTTATAACACAGGCCAAAATGAAAAGCAATGAGCTTATTTCATGAGTTTTCATAGTTTTCATTCTGTTTCAAAATTTCCCTGCATCCAATGCCAAAAAGAGTGGAGTTATCCACCCTTCTCAGCCGCTATTCTTCTTTTCCGGTTCACCGGAATCCGGACACAATAAAAGCCCTCGATCGAAGCGAACTCCACACTGGATTCGCCGGATCGGGGGCTTTCTTGTCGTTTTCTGCAGGTTGAATCGTTCTATTTCAGATGCTGAATGACTTCTACCTTGATTTTCTGTTCTCCCGGAACGATGTCATAGGTAATTTTGGAGAAGGAATCCAGGTCATCGACGAGAATCTCTCTGACCGTATCAAATACTTCATCCTCTTTTTCCTGTGTGGGGCACTCGTACTCAATGGAAGTCACCACATTTTTCCGGGTATCGATCTTTTTCAGTTCATTAATAATTGATTTCATGGCCTGTACCTCTTGAACATCAGTTTACTCCACCTGATGATTGAGTACAAATTCAGACTCTGCCAGAGGCTTTTCCTGATTCAGACAGCCCAACAGGACAGCGCTTTCTTTTCCCTTCTCAGGCTTCGTAGTATTCCAGCAGATCAGCCGGGGTGAGCTTTGCCTTTTCTTCGGCGTTGAAATCCTGGGAGATTTTTCCATCATTGAAGATCAGCAGCCGGTCTCCGTATTCCAGCGCATTCTTCATGTTGTGGGTAATCATCAGAGCCGTCATGTGTTCCTGACGGATGAGCTGTTCAGTGATCTTCAGAATGGTCTCGGCACTCTTGGGATCCAGCGCGGCAGTGTGTTCATCCAGCAGAAGCAGCTTGGGCGGATTAAGCACCGACATCATCAGAGCCACAGCCTGTCTCTGTCCGCCGGACAGCAGACCAATTGGGGTCTTCAGGCGGTCTTCCAGACCCATGTTGAGCTCTTTGAGCTTTTCTCTGAAGATTTCCTGCTCCTGTTTTCTCACCGCAATGGAGAAGGGGCCTCTGCTTCTGGAATAGGCCAGAGCGAGGTTTTCTTCCACCGTCAGACCGGGAGCGGTTCCCTGGGAAGGATCCTGATACAGACGGCCGATGAGACGGGAACGCTGATATTCCTTCTGGGCAGTAATGTCCTTGCCATCCAGAATGATGTTTCCGCTGGCCACAGGCGCCTTGCCGGTGACCGCATTGAAGAAGGTGGACTTGCCGGCACCATTGCTGCCGAGAATCGTAATGAATTCGCCGGGTTTGATGTGAATGCTCACATGGTCCAGCGCTCTTTTTTCCAGGGTGGTTCCTTCACTGAACACCACGCTGACGTCTTTGAGTTCAAGCATGATTCTTCCTCCGTTTCATGGCTTTCTTCTGCAGAACAGGAATGGAAATGGTCACAGCAACCAGAACCGCAGAAACCAGGTTCATGTCTGTAGCCGCAAAACCAAACTGCAGAGCCAGGGTATACAGGATGCGGTAGAGCACGGCACCGGTAATGGAAGCCAGCAGGCCAAAACCGATGGTCTTCTTATGGAAAATGGCTTCACCGATGATGATGCCGGCCAGACCCAGCACCAGCATGCCGTTGCCGCCGGTCACATCCGCAAAGTTCTGAAACTGCACCAGCAGAGCGCCGGACAGAGCCACCAGGCCGTTGGAAAGGCCCAGGCCCAGGAAGCGCATGTTGTCCACGTTGATGGAGGAGTTCTTGACCATGTTTTCATTGTCACCGCAGGCCCGGAGCATCAGGCCCAGGTTGGTTCTGAAAAACAGGTAGAGCAGGCCGGCGATGACCAGCATAATGGCCAGCAGCACCCACAGGCGGGTGGAGGCGTTGGAGAGAATGGTGGAAGACTGCATGCCGCCCGCAAACAGGGACAGGTTGGGCGCGCCGCCCATGATGCGCAGGTTGACGGAATACAGACCCGTCATGGTCAGGATGCCGGCCAGCAGAGGCTGGATCTTCATCTTGGTCTGCAGAAAGGCGGTAACGCAGCCGCAGATGACGCCCATGAAGAAGGCAGCCACCAGGCCCAGATTGGGCATGCCCGCAATGGTCATGACGGCGCATACGCAGCCGCCGGAAGCAAAGGAGCCGTCCACCGTCAGGTCCGGTGAATCCATGATTTCAACTGTGATGTACTCACCCATGGACAGAACCGCAAAGATCAGTCCGAGAGGCAGAGCACGAAGAAGTGATGTCCACATAATTTTTCCTTTCCCGGACCCCGGGTCCGTCTGGTCTTCCGGCAAAAACCGGATCATCCGCAGATGTCCGGTTTGCGCCAGGAGTTCCTGTTTTACTGTTCGATGATAATGGTGCCCTCGGAATTCTTCAGTTCGTCATTGAGGTCTACCGGTGTTTTGGAGTTCTGTTCCAGAGCATCCAGTGCTTTCTGGTTGATGTAGACGTTGAGGTTGTCCTTGAAAACCTTGACGGGCAGTTCGCCGGCCTTTTTGCCTTCGAGAATTTCCAGGGTCATTCTGGCTGTTTCACGGCCCAGTTCTTCGTAGTTGATGCCGCAGGTGGCAAATCCGCCATCCTGAACCATGGAGTCAGCCCCTACGTAGTAGGGCACGCCGGCATCCAGAGCAATCTGGCTTAAGGCAGCCATGCCGGAAGCGACGGTGTTGTCATTGGGAGAGAAGATGGCATCCGCATCCTGGCACAGGACGGTGGCAGCCTGCTGCATGGTGGTCAGGTCTGTACCGGTCTTTTCCACAACGGTCAGGCCCTTGCTTTCAGCGTATTCCTTGAAACGCTTGATGTTGGAGACGGAGTTGGCTTCTCCGGCGTTGTAGAGCACGCCTACAGTCTTCACATCCGGTGTCAGCTCCAGCATCAGATCACAGATCTGATCCACCTGGACTTCATCACTGGTGCCGGTGACATTGCCGCCGGGTTCTTCCATGGAAACCACCAGACCGGCACTGACAGGATCGGATACAGCGGAGAAGATCACGGGGATATCCTGAGAATAGTTCTGGGCAGCCTGCGCGGTGGGGGTGGCGATGGCGATGATGGCATCGGCTCCTTCAGAAGCGTAGGAAGACATGATGGTATCCAGATTGGAAATCTGGTTGGCTGCGTTCTGATAATCGATGGTGATGTTGTCGCCATCCTTGTAGCCCTGTTCTGCGAATTCATCGATGATGGCATCGCGGATGGTGTTCAGAGAAGTATGGTCCACAAGCTGGGCCAGGCCGATGGTGTACTGCCTGTCGGTGCTGCCATTGTCTGCGGCGGCGCCGTTGCTGCTGCAGCCAGCCAGCAGGCCGGCACAGAGGATTGCTGCGGTGAGTTTCTTCGTGTTTTTCATTTTTTCGGTCTCCTTTTTACACGGGAAGCGTTTCGTAAAGGGAAACAAAAAAGTCCTGACTCCGGTCTCTGTTTTTCCGGAATCAGGACAGAATTGGTTCAACAAATCTGCGGTACCACCTGAATTGGCTTGCGCCCACTTTACGAATGCTTGCACATTCTTCTTTCTGTAACGGGAAAGCCCCGGCTCGGGTACTGGCCTGCGCGTTCACCTTGCCCTCAGAAGTCCATTTGCAGAACTGCCATCACCCGGCTTCCACCATCCCGGACTCGCTCTGGATACATCTTTCTGTTTGATCTCTTCTTCACTGGTTTATTGATGAACCCAAGATACACCGATCAACTGGAAATGTAAACAGTTTTGTTTCAGGATTCATTTTGTTTCAGATATTTTCATTTCTGATCACCTCTCACACGAAAGCTGAGAAGGAGTGCAGGACAATGTGCTTTCCTTCAGTGCCTGATGCCTTTTGCGGAATGTCTGTGTCTTTTCTTCCCTCTTTTCATCGCAGTTCAGCTTCTTCTGCTGCTCAAATTCTGCCAGATAAAATGAAAAAGCTTCCCGCCTGGAGCAGACTCCGGAAACGGAAAGCTTTGTAAACCAGACTGATCCTGGAAAAGGACGCAGTCCGGCCATGATTTCAAAAGGATGGTCTTTGCCGGTTATTCTTCGGTGCTGACTTCTCTGGTCCAGCCAAACTTGTCTTCCAGATTGCCCCACTGGATGCCGGTGAGGGTGTCATACAGTTTCTGGGTGACAGGGCCGGTTTCAAAGTTGTTGACAGTGGCCTTTTCTCCCTTGTAGCACAGTTCGCCAATGGGAGAGATGACAGCTGCGGTGCCCGTACCGAAAGCTTCCTGCAGACGGCCTTCTCTGGCTGCAGCCATGAGATCATCAACGCTCAGATGTTCTTCATGGATGGGATAGCCCCAGTCGCGCAGAATGGTGAGAATGGAATCTCTGGTCACGCCGGGCAGAACGGTGCCTTCGATGGGAGCGGTGTACACTTCGCCATCAATGAGGAACATGACGTTCATGGAGCCCACTTCTTCAATGTATTTCTTATGAACACCATCCAGCCACAGCACCTGGGTATAGCCGTGTTCGGCTGCCTTTTCCTGGGCTTTCAGAGAGCCGGCGTAGTTGCCGCCGCACTTGGTAAAGCCGGTGCCGCCCGGAGCTGCTCTGACGTATTCGTCTTCTACCCAGATCTTAACGGGAGCCACGCCTTCGGGATAGTAAGCGCCCACGGGGGAGAGGATGATCATGAATTTATAGGAGAAGGAAGGATGCACACCTACCTGCGCTTCTGTGGCAAACATGAAGGGACGGATGTAGAGGGATTCGCCTTCCCCTGTGGGAATCCAGTCCTGTTCCTTCTTCACCAGTTCTTCGATGGCGCCGATGAACAGGTCTTCCGGCACTTCCGGCATGGACAGACGGCTGTTGGAATTGGCAAAACGGGCTGCGTTCTTTTCCGGACGGAACAGCAGAATTCTGCCGTCCTTGGTTCTGTAGGCCTTCAGACCTTCAAAGGTTTCCTGGGCATAGTGAAGCACCATGCTGGCGGGGTCCATTTCGATGGGACCAAAGGGAACGATGCGGGCATCGTGGAAGCCCTGATCGGCATCGTAGTCGCAGACAAACATATAGTCGGTATAGTATTTTCCGAATCCAAGAGCACCTTCGGGTTTATCCTTCAGGGTTTCTCGTTCGACAAACTGATAATCCATATTCTTTCCTCGATTCTTTGATTTAACTGAAAAGATACTCTTTCATGTAAAAGTTTTCAAGAATGAGACGGGATTTTCACACTTTGTTTCATGCAGCAGTGTGCTTTCCTGCTTCTTTACGCTTCCTCTGAAGCGGTTTGAGGCTCTTCTGGCGAAGTGGCATTCTCTTCACTTTCCGGGCCGCCTTCCGAGTTTTCCTCTTCTTTCTCATCAGAGGAGGGTTTCAGGAGGCTTTTGATCTCGTCCAGCGTCCAGGAGGGCAGAACGGAAGGATCCACCAGACCGGAGTAGTCTCTTCTGGCATCCCAGCTCTGGTTGAGCAGACTGTTGGCTCCCGCTGCTTCCATCCAATTTTCCCGGTCCAGAGTATACAGTTCGGATCCGCTGCCCGGTACGGCTTCATAGCTGCCATCCAGATCAAAGACCGCGGAGGGCCGCAGGGCCAGCAGCACCCGCTGTCCGGGTTCCAGCATCACATCATTGGTGCTGACGGTCTGCACATACCGGATTTCCGCTGCTTCTTCCTCGTCGGTCTGAATGGTCTGTTCCACGCTGCTTCTGCGGCTTTCGGGCAGGCTGTTGAGATAGTCTTCCAGAGGCAGAAAGGACTGGTTCTTGTAGAACAGCACCTTGTCTCCCTGTTTGAGATCTCCCTTCAGGGGTGTATCCACTGTGACAGTGGCTGTCGTCCAGGCCGCGCTGCCCGTGCTGATGGTGTAACTGACTTCCGTAATCTTGCCGCTGAACACCAGCTCGGCACTTTCCAGCACCTGTTCGATGGACTGGTCTGAATATTCGTTGTTGACCACCGGCGGCAGAATGCGGACCTCCTCGGGTTCAAAGCCAATCATCGTATTCTGCTCCAGACTGTAGACTTCCCCGGCATGGTCCAGATCGGTCTGGTCAATGGTGTTGGTTTCTCTTGGCTCTTCCTGTTCCGGCTTCTGTTCTTCTGTCTGCGGTGCTGCACTGCACGCTGAAAGCAGAAGAGACAGAGCCAGCAGAGCCGTTCCTTGGATTGTTCTTCTTTTCATTGAATTCCTTTTCTGTGATTTTGTTCAATCCCGTCAATTGTAACAATCCCGCCTGTAAAATCAAAAAATCCCTCGAATGCGGGGGAATTTCCGGCAGAACTGCTCATTCAGGCTGTTTAACGAAAGACAAAGCAAAAAGAAAACCGCCCCTAGGCAGAGACGGTTTCTGTTTTCATTTCGGGAACATAGCCCTTGGGATAGAGCCAGGTCTTTCTTGGATAGTACCAGGCAAAGAACGCGGAGGACAAAGCCCAGGTCAGCGGATACACCCAGTACACCAGCCAGACGTTGTGGAAGCCGGCAGTCAGCTGCAGGAAGGTCACCCGGACACCACACCAGAAGATCATCATGACAAACATGGGGATGGTGGGTTTGCCGCCGCGTATGACAGCGGAAATGGCATGAGAGTAGGCCAGCAGGAAGTAGAACAGAGCGTTGCACCGGGCTCTGTCTGCCCCAAACTGAATCACATCGGGGTTGTTGTCAAAGAGAGCTACCAGCTGGGGGGCAAACAGGAAGAAAATGATGCCGACCAGTTCGGCTGCACCCACGGCACACAGGATTCCGAACTTGGCGCCCTTGAGGGTTCTTTCGTAGTTGCCGGCACCGATGTTCTGTCCGACAAAAGTGGTAATGGCCAGGTTGAAGGACATGATGGGCAGGAAGGCAAATCCTTCCAGCTTGGAATAGGCACCGCATCCGGCCATGGCTTCCGGTCCAAAGGCGTTGATCTTGGACTGCACCACCACGTTGGCCAGAGAAATAATGGAGTTGGAAATGCCTGTAGGGATGCCATAACGGACAATCTGGTAGAGAGCATTCCAGTGAAAGCGGATTTTGGTCAGCTTGACACGGACCACGTCTTTGCTTCGGCACAGGGTCCATAAAGCCATGAAAGTGGACAGCAGCTGGGCAATGACCGTGGCCAGAGCCGCACCGCCAACACCCATGCCAAGGGGTCCGATGAACAGAATGTCCAGGAACACGTTGACGATGGAGGAAATAATCAGGAAATACAGAGGGTGTCTGGAGTCACCCACAGCGCGCATGATGCCGGAGAGCATGTTGTACATGATCAGTCCGGAAATACCGGCGAAGTAGATGGCAAAGTATTCGACGGAATTCACCATGACTTCAGGAGGGGTACCCATCCATTCCAGCAGAATGGGAGCGGCCCAGGTGCCCAGGAAGGACAGGAAGATGGAGACCACAATGCCCAGGGCGATATCGGTATGCACCGCCTTGTGCACTTCTCCGTATTCTTTGGCTCCAAAGTGCTGGGAGATGACGACACTGGCACCCATGGCCATGCCGTTGAAAAAGCCCACCAGCAGCTGAATCAGGTTGCCCGACGAGGAAACGGCTGCCAGAGCGTGGGAGCCCAGCATCTGGCCGACGATGAGGGAATCGACGGTGTTGTACAGCTGCTGAAACAGCTGCCCCAGAAAAACAGGAACCGCAAAAGCGATCATCTGGCGGGGGATGGAGCCAGATGTCATGGATATTTCTTTTGACACGATAGGACCTCCAGACTTTTTCACTGCCATTGAAAGGAGTGCATCTACGATTCTACACGTTTTCCATTCTGTTTCAACGGTTATCATTCATAGAACGCATAGTTGAACCGGAATCTATACCTATATGAAGAATATTTTCAGAAGGGCCGGTTGTAAGCGTTGAAACAATTTTCAGAAAATTTCAATTCAAAGGAATTCCTGTGCTATAATTTTCGACATTAATGAATGAGAAACGAGGGATACTATGAATCTGGTCATTCCAAGAGATTATGATCCTGTCCTGTCCGTCAGACAGACCCAGGATGCCATCAAATACATCCGCGACACCTTTCAGGATGAATTCAGCAAGAAGCTCAATCTGAGCCGCGTTTCCGCACCCCTGTTTGTGCAGAGAAGCTCCGGTCTCAACGACAACCTCAACGGTACCGAACAGCCCGTTACGCTGACCATGATGGAAATGGGCGATGAACCCATCGAAGTGGTTCACTCCCTGGCCAAGTGGAAACGCATGGCCCTGGCCCGCTATGGCTTTGACATGCATGAAGGCCTCTACACCAACATGAACGCCATCCGCAAGGACGAAGAGCTGGACAACCTGCACTCCGCCTATGTGGATCAGTGGGACTGGGAGAAAGTTATCTCCAAGGAAGAACGCAACACGGAAGTGCTCAAGGCCCATGTGGAACAGATCTTCAAGGTCATCAAGCATATGGAACACGAAGTCTGGTACAAATACCCCCAGGCTGTGAATCATCTGCCTGACCGAATCCACTTCATCACCTCTCAGGAACTGCTGACTCAGTACCCTTCTCTGACCCCCAAGGAAAGAGAAAACGCAGCATGCAGGGAATACGGCGCCATCTTTGTCATGCAGATCGGCGGTGCGCTCAGCGACGGCTCCAAACATGACGGCCGTGCCCCGGACTATGATGACTGGAATCTCAACGGGGATATCCTGTTCTGGTATGAACCTCTGCAGTGCGCTCTGGAAATCTCCAGCATGGGCATCCGTGTGGATGAAAACTCCCTGCATGAACAGCTGGAAAAGGAAAACGCCCTGGACAGAGAGTCTCTTCCCTTCCACAAGGCCGTTCTGAATAAGGAACTGCCCTATACCATCGGCGGAGGCATCGGTCAGTCCAGACTGTGCATGCTGCTGCTGAAAAAAGCCCACATCGGAGAAGTACAGTCTTCCATCTGGCCGGAAGAAATGATCAAAGCCTGCCAGGAAGCTGATATTCCTCTGCTTTAGACAAAGACAGTCAATCCATCCTCCTTCAATACGACCGGACAGCATCTGCTGTCCTTTTTCTTTTTCCAGACTTCTTCACAATGCAATAAAAAGACCGAAACAGTCTTCAGACTCTTCCGGTTTGGTTGGTATGGGGATCAGGAATTCAGTCCTGGATGAACTCTTCGATCTGAGAGAGATCCAGAGACGGATACTGGCTCAGGAATTCCAGCAGTTCCCTGGCCATGATTTTCGCTCCTTCTTTCTGGGAGCTTTCGATGTTGATGGGCAGAATGTTTTCGTGCAGGGACATTCTCATGAGAGCCCAGCCGCTGCCATGTTCGGTGTCAAAGCGGATTCTGGCTCCTTCATAGTTGGGTTCCACCAGCGTGATGTAGTCCGATTCTCTGGCGTAGTTTTTCAGATCTTCAATGACCTGGTGGCCGTATTCCTGGAAGGCTTCCGCCCGGATGGGCAGACGCATTTCCGCTTCATCCTGGGGATGCTGCAGATCCCGGATCAGATCGGAAATGGAGTGGCTGGCTGCTTCCACCACGATGCGGGTGGCCAGGTAGGCCCCGTCATCCAGGAAGTAGTTGTCCTTGAAGGCGGCATGACCGCTGGTTTCAATGGCCAGTCTGGCATCCACGCCTTCCTCATTGAGACGTTTGGCTTCATTGATGACATTCTTGTAGCCGCGTTTGAAACGGTGCTGGTGAATGCCGTGCTTTTCCAGGAACGCCTGAAGTTCGTCACTGGTGACGGAATCGGTGACCACTGTGGTGCCTTCATGACCCTGGGCGGCCAGAATGGCAGCCAGGGCAACAATGTCGTTGCGGCTGATGGGATTGCCCAGTGCATCCACAGCAGAAGAGCGGTCTACATCGTTATCGAAGATGATGCCCAGATCGGCGCCGCTTTTCTTGACGGCTTCAATAAGAGAAGCCATGGCTTCCCTGTTTTCGGGGTTGGGAATGTGATTGGGGAAAGAACCATCGGGTTCCAGGAACTGGGATCCTTCGGTGTTGGCTCCAAGAGGTTTCAGCACCTGGTCTACGAAGAAGCCGCCGGCGCCATTGCCTGCATCGACGACCACATGCAGTCCCTTCAGAGGCTGTTCCTCATCGCTGTCCACCCGCTCGCGGATGATGTTTCTCAGGTGTTCACTGTACACACTCATGAGATCGGATTTGGTGATGGATCCGCCCTTGTGGTGAATCCAGTCATGATGATCGGCAATGCGGATCAGTTCAGCAATGTCTTCCTTGTCCAGGCCGCCGCCCTTATAGAAAAATTTCATGCCGTTGCGGTTGGCCGGCAGATGGCTGGCGGTGAGCATGATGGCACCATCGCAGTCGAAGTCCTCAAAGACAGTGGACATGAACATGGCGGGTGTGGTGGACAGGCCGGTGTCAAACACATCGGCTCCATCGTAAACCAGACCATCCATGACGGCTCTGGCCAGTTTCGGGCCGGACAGTCTGGAATCACGGCCGACAGCCACCGTCAGATCGCTTTTTTTCAGCTTTCTGCGCAGCCAGGTGCCAAAGGCTCTGGCCAGATCTCTGGCGTTTTCTTCTGTAAAGTTCACCGGCTGGTCCGGATTCAGATCCAGAGCAATGCCCCGGATATCACTGCCATTCTGCAGATGGGAAAGACTCATAATAAAACCTCCGTTCATTCAGTTTCAGTATAACAAACCTGACATGCCTGCTCTGTCTCAGACCGGCCTGGAAAACAGGTTCAAAAAAACCCGCCTGATGGAAGATCAGAGCGGGCTGTGTTGGTTCAGAAATGGTTCTTCAGAAAAGAATCCTATTTGTCGCTGTTGCGCATGGCTTCAGCAAAGCCTTCGGGGTCATTGAGGATGGAGTCATTCTCGAGAATGATGTAGTCATCCTTGACTTCGGGCAGGTCTGCAGGAACAGGTTCGGGTTCTGCGCTGACGGTAGTGAACTTCTTGAAGTCATCGTCTTCCACCTTTTTATGGCGGGAGAGTCTCTTGGCACGCAGTTCAGCAGCCTTTTCAGCAACCAGCTTGTTCTGAGGACGGTCACCCTTCACGCCGGTTCCGGCAGGAATCAGCTTACCGATGATGACGTTCTCTTTCAGACCAACCAGATGGTCAACCTTGCCCTTGATGGTGGCATCGGTCAGAACCTTGGTGGTTTCCTGGAAGGATGCGGCAGACAGGAAGGAGTCTGTTTCAACGGAAGACTTGGAGACACCCAGCAGAACTGGTGCGAAGGTGGCAGGAATCTTGCCGCTGAGCAGAGCATCACGGTTGATTTCGTTGATCTGGTTCAGGGACAGCTGAACACCAACGTTCAGGTCGGTTTCACCGGCATCGGTAACGATAACCTTCTTCAGCATCTGACGGATCATAACTTCCAGATGCTTGTCGGAGATTTCAATACCCTGAGACTGATAAACCTTCTTAACTTCTTTCAGGATGTAGTTCTGAACAGTGGAAACACCTGCAACGGCAAGCAGTTCCTTGGGGTCCAGAGGTCCTTCTGTCAGAGGCTGACCGGCTTCGATCTCGGCACCGATCTGAATCCAGGGACGCAGAGTCTGGTTGGCGTTGATCTTGTGAGCAACGGACTCGGTTTCGTTGGTAATGGTGATCTCCTGACGCAGAGAGTTTTCAATACGTTCAATGGAGGTGATCTGACCGGAGATCTGAGCGATCACGGCAACACCTTTCGGGTGACGGGCTTCAAACAGCTCTTCTACACGGGGAAGACCCTGGGTGATATCGCCGCCGTCACCACCGGCTACACCACCGGTATGGAAGGTACGCATGGTCAGCTGAGTACCAGGTTCACCGATGGACTGGGCAGCCATGACACCGACAGCTTCACCGACTTCGACATCCTTGCCGGTTGCCATGTTCTTGCCATAGCACATGCGGCAGACACCGTTGACGGATTTGCAGGTGAAGGGAGAGCGGATGAGCATCTGAGTGACACCGGCTTCCACAATCTTTCTGGCCAGTTCTTCAGTGATATAGGTATCAGAAGCAATGATCAGTTCGTTGGTGTTGGGATCGTAAACATCCTGTTTGGAGTAACGGCCCACCAGACGATCATACAGAGGTTCGATGATGGTATTGGTCTTGCGGTCTACCAGGTCTTCGACCAGATAGCCCTTGTCGGTTCCACAGTCGTCTTCACGAATGATGACATCCTGGGCAACGTCGACCAGACGTCTTGTCAGATATCCGGACTCAGCGGTCTTCAGCGCGGTATCGGTCAGACCTTTACGCACACCGTGAGTGGATACGAAGAATTCGGATACGTTCAGACCTTCACGGAAGCAGGAATAGATAGGTACCTCGATGATGGAAGGAACATATTCACCGGATCTGGATTTACCCTTGGCAGGACGGGCCATCAGACCACGCATGCCGGCCAGCTGGGTAAAGTTGGAGGTGTTACCACGGGCACCGGAAGTCGCCATCATGTTGATTGGGTTCTTACGGGGCAGGTTGTTCAGCAGTTCCACAACGATTTCATCCTTGACGTCGCCCCACAGCTTGTTCAGGTGGCGTTCCCATTCTTCCATGGTCAGCATACCTTTCTGCTGGAGCTTCTTCAGATGGTCGGCAGCCACACGGCCCTTGGCCACGTGTTCTTCCTTGTTAGGAGCTACTTCAATGTCGGACAGAGCAACGGTAATACCGGCTACTGTGGAGTACTTGAATCCCAGAGACTTGATCTGGTCAAGAATTTCGGCGGTCTTATCAACAGGGTAGCGTTTGAAGACTTCGGCGATAACACGGCCCAGGTCTTTTTTCTTAACGGCATCTTCTGTCGGCAGGTTGGCGATGAATTCCTTGATATCTGTACCGGGTGTGGCGAAGAAACGGTCAGGGGTAGCCTTGAAGTTTTCATCGGAAACCACGTTCAGATAGGGGAAGTCTTCAGGGAACATGGAGTTGAAGATGATCTTTCCGACTGTGGTAATCAGATAGTCATTTTCATGTTCGGGCTTGAAGGAAGTCTTGCCCATGCCTCTGACAGGCAGAGCAATTCTGGAGTGCAGATGTACGTCACCGTTCTTGTAAGCCAGCATGACTTCATCAATGTCAGCATAAACGGTGCCTTCTGCATCGGCATAGCGCTGCCATGCAGCGGCTTCCTTGGGCTCGTTGACAGCCATGTAGCGCAGGGATTCTTCATGGAGTTCCTGCTTGGTTTCTTCCATGGTCAGATAGAAGTTACCCATGACCATGTCCTGGCCAGGTGTAACGATAGGCTTGCCATCCTTGGGTCCCAGGATGTTGTGGCTGCCCAGCATCATAACCAGAGCTTCGGCACGGGCCTCTTCGGACAGAGGTACGTGAATAGCCATCTGGTCACCGTCGAAGTCGGCGTTGAATGCGGTACATACCAGAGGGTGCAGACGCATGGCACGTCCTTCTACCAGCTTGGGCAGGAAGGCCTGGATACCCAGACGGTGCAGGGTCGGCGCACGGTTCATCAGTACGGGGTAGCCTTCAATAACGGTTTCAACAACGTCCCAGATTCTGGGGTCGCGGCGTTCAACCATCTTTTCAGCGTTTTTCTGGTTGGGAGCCAGGTCCTGGTTCACCAGTTCGTTAATAACGAAGGGCTTGAACAGGTTGATGGCCATTTCACGGGGAATACCACACTGATACATTTTCAGATCAGGTCCTACAGCGATAACGGAACGACCGGAGAAGTCGACACGTTTACCCAGCAGGTTCTGACGGAAACGTCCCTGTTTACCCTTCAGGGAGTGGGACAGAGACTTCAGGGCTCTGCCGCCGGCTCCGGTGATGGGTTTGCTGCGGCGACCGTTATCGATCAGAGCATCGACAGCTTCCTGCAGCATTCTCTTTTCGTTCTGCACAATGATGTTGGGGGTGCCCAGCTCGAGCAGTTTGCGCAGACGGTTGTTACGGGTGATGACACGGCGGTACAGATCGTTCAGGTCTGTGGTGGCAAAACGGCCGCCGTCCAGCTGAAGCATAGGACGCAGATCAGGCGGGATGACAGGAATATCCTGCAGAATCATCCATTCAGGCTTGTTGTCGGAATGACGGAAAGCGTTGATGGTGTCCAGACGCTTGATGAGTTTCTTGCGTTTTTCACCGGTAGCTTTCTCCAGAGCCTTCTGGATGTCTTCATATTCCTGCTCCAGATCCACGTTCTTCAGCAGTTCCAGAACGGCTTCAGCACCGGTCTGGGCCTTGAAAGCCTTTGTGCCATAAGTGGCCAGGTTTTCACGGTATTCCTTTTCGGAAAGGATCTGTTTGAGTTTCAGATCGGTGTCACCCGGATCGGTGACGATGTAGCTGACGAAGTAAACAACTTCTTCCAGCTGTTTGGGTGTGATATCCAGCAGCAGGGCCATACGGGATGGGATGCCGCGCAGATACCAGATATGAGCAACAGGTGCTGCCAGATGAATGTGTCCCATTCTTTCACGGCGCACCGAGGAGCTTGTAATTTCAACACCGCAGCGGTCACATACGACGCCCTCGAAGCGGACTTTCTTGTACTTGCCGCACGCACATTCCCAGTCCTTGGTAGGACCGAAGATGCGTTCGCAGAACAATCCGTCTTTTTCAGCTTTCTGAGAACGGTAGTTGATCGTTTCGGGTTTGGTGACCTCCCCGTGAGACCATTTTCTGATGGTCTCGGGAGAGGCTAAACTTACCTGAATTGAGGCAAAGTTGTTAACGGACATTCATTAAGCCTCCTGTTCTTCTGTTGTTACGGGTCTGTCGTTATCCATTTCGATTGCTTCTACATCGTTGTCCAGGTCATTTTCCAGTTCCTGGGTGTCGGCCTGTTCAACGGGAGCTTCCATGGATTCAGCTGTTTCGATTTCTGCACTGTTGCTTGCAGTGAGTTCTTCCTGATGAGCGGCGGGAGTCTCTTCCTTCTGGTTGATATCCACTTCATTGCCTTCCTCATCCAGCAGTTTGACATCGATGGCAAGACCCTGCAGTTCATGCATGAGCACGCGGAAAGATTCCGGAACACCGGGTTCAGGGATGTCATTGCCTTTGATGATGGCTTCGTAGGTCTTGATTCGACCGTTGATGTCATCGGACTTGATGGTCAGGATTTCCTGCAGAGTATGGCTGGCGCCGTAGGCTTCCAGAGCCCATACTTCCATTTCACCAAATCTCTGGCCACCGTTCTGGGCTTTACCACCCAGAGGCTGCTGGGTAACCATGGAGTAAGGACCGGTTGCACGGGCGTGCAGCTTGTCGTCAACCATGTGAGCCAGCTTGATCATATACATGACGCCGACGGAAATACGTTCATCGAAGGGCAGACCAGTCTGTCCATCAAAGAGCACCTGTTTACCGTCGCTGGTCATCTGTGCTTCTTTCATGACGTCTGCCAGATCTTCGTTGGACAGTCCGTCAAATACGGGGGTTGCGAACTTAACGCCCAGTTTGCGGGCTGCGTAACCCAGATGGATTTCCAGAATCTGACCGATGTTCATACGGGAAGGTACACCGAACGGGTTCAGGATGATGTCGATGGGAGTTCCATCTTCCATGAACGGCATGTCTTCCAGGGGCAGAATTTTGGAAATTACACCCTTGTTACCATGACGTCCGGACATCTTGTCACCCTCGGAAATTTTACGTTTCTGAGCGATGTAAACCTTGACGCGTTCATCAACTCCGGGAGGCAGATCGTATTCGCCTCTCTTGAAGGTCTTAACGGAGTGAACGATACCGGCACCGCCGTGTGGAACCTTCAGGGAGTTGTCGCGGACTTCTCTGGATTTTTCACCGAAGATGGCCAGCAGCAGCTTTTCTTCAGGAGAAGCTTCGCTCTGTCCCTTCGGAGTCACTTTACCAACCAGGATATCGCCTTCGTGCACTTCGGAGCCCACAGTGATAATGCCGTTGGCATCCAGTTTGCGGACTGCGTTTTCACCGACGTTGGGGATATCTCTGGTGATTTCTTCCGGTCCAAGCTTGGTGGTACGGCAGTCGATGTCGTATTCCTCCAGATGGATGGATGTGTAGACGTCATCGCTGACCATGCGTTCAGACATGATGATGGCGTCTTCATAGTTGTAGCCATACCAGGTCATGTAGGCGATAACTACGTTCTGGCCCAGAGCCAGTTCGCCGTTTTCCATGGAAGGACCGTCAGCCAGGATGTCTCCGGCTTCCACTTCTTCGCCCACTTTGACGATAGGTTTCTGGTTGATGCAGGTTGAACCGTTGGAACGGGCAAACTTGCGCAGCTGATAGGTGTGTTCAACGCCCTTGGAATCGGTGTTGATGATTCGCAGGGAGTCAACATAGGTAATGGTACCGTTCTCCTTGGCGATCAGGCCGACGCCGGAGTCCTTGGCAATCTTGTATTCGATACCGGTTCCGACATAGGGAGAATGGGGGTTCAGCAGAGGTACAGCCTGACGCTGCATGTTGGCACCCATCAGGGCACGGGATGCGTCGTCGTTTTCCAGGAAAGGAATACATGCTGTAGCGACGGAGACGATCTGTTTCGGGGATACGTCGGCCAGTTCGACTTCGTCACGGTTGGCGATGATGGTATCGCCGTTCTTACGGGCAACGACACGCTCGTTGATCAGGCGGCCGTCACGCACTTCGTTGGCCTGGGCGATAACGTAATCTGCTTCTTCGTCAGCGCTCAGGTAGACAGCATCTTCGGAAACGGTGCCGTCTTTATTGACTTTACGGTACGGAGTCTGGATGAATCCGTATTCGTTGATTTTGGCATAGGTGGTCAGGTTGGAAATCAGACCGATGTTTGGACCTTCAGGTGTTTCGATAGGACAGATTCTTCCGTAGTGAGAAGGATGTACGTCTCGAACTTCGAATCCGGCACGTTCTCTGGACAGACCACCGGGTCCCAGAGCGGAAATACGTCTCTTGTTGGTCAGCTCGGCCAGCGGGTTCTGCTGGTCCATGAACTGAGACAGCTGGGAAGAGGAGAAGAACTCCTTGATGGCAGCGGTCAGAGGACGGATGTTGGTCAGCTTTCTGGGGGTGATTGTGTCCACTTCCTGAATGGACATTCTTTCCTTAACCACACGTTCCATACGGGACAGACCAATACGGAACTGGTTCTGGATCAGTTCGCCTACGGCACGGATACGACGGTTGCCCAGCATATCGATATCGTCGGTTTCGCCGATGCCGTCCATGATGTTCAGATCATAGGACAGGAAAGCATAGATATCAGGAATGGTTACGGTGTGCTGGTTGGCGAAGGGGTCGTTGCCGGTGATGTGGATGACATTGCCGGCATGATCCTGTACTTCGATTTCCTGTACGGCAGCACCTACCAGCCAGGCGTAAACGTCTTCCTGGCCAGCTCTGTTCTTCAGTTCGAAGATGGCTGCATCGTCCAGACGGTCGGGTTTCACACCGATCTGGTAACGGTCAACCAGAGGCATGCGGTCCAGATCTTCTCCGACCATGATGTCTCTGCCTTCTGCGTCAGTCAGTCTGCTCAGAGCAAACAGTCTCTGTCCATAGTTCAGAACGGAGTCGATGTTCTTGTCTGTGAGCAGAACGGGTCTGGCGATCAGTCCGGCATAAACGGGGATGCTTCTGTCGAAACGCTGAATCAGAGCCACATCCTGTTCACTGAGGATCTGGCCTCTTTCCAGCAGTTCGTTGTCGATGATGACGTCTTCAGCCAGAATTCGGCCGATGAGTCCTGTTGCATAGCTTGCAGGAACAGTTACTACATCCGCTTCATGGAATTCAGGACGGAAGGGATAGGGGTTCATGTAGCCGCCCTTATTGAGCACTTCGCGCAGAGCATTGCGCTGGTCACGGCCTACATGGGTGCCTTTTTCCATGAACAGATCTCCGTTGACATCCAAAATGTCGTGGGCTAAGGTGGTGTTCATGGTACGGCTTGCAGCGCCCAGCTTCTTCTGCAGTTTGTAGCGGCCAGCCTTGGTCAGGTCATAACGACGGGGATCAAAGAATTTGGCCTGCATCAGAGTGATGGATCCATCCAGTGTGGGGATTTCATCACTTCTCTGGTTTTCATAGAAGGAAAGCAGAGCTTCTTCAGTGGTCTTTACCTTGTCGTTGAACAGGGTGTTCTCGATCTCTTCGTTCTTGCCAAAGTAGGCATTGTACAGAAGCTGGTACATATTCATGTACTCGCCATCTTCCAGATCTTCGGGAACGTCTGTCCAGGTCTTTCCCATAGCGCTCAGGAAAGTTTCCAGAGGCTTTACGTTGTGGGAATCTTCATCCTTTTCGATGCCGAAGGACATACCCAGGGCCTTAAAGAAGATGGAGAAGAGGATTTTACGACGGCGGTCGATGGAGACGTTAAGGATGCGTCCATTGGTGTTCTTTTTCTGCTCTGTCATGAATTCGAGCCAGGTTCCTCTGGAAGGAATCAGTTCGGACTCATAGTTCTGCTTGCCTGTCTTGGGGTCATAGCTTTCAGAGAAATAGGCACCGGGGGAACGGACAATCTGGGAAACAATGACACGTTCGGCACCATTAATAATGAAGGTACCGGTTTCGGTCATCATGGGGAAATCACCAAGGAAGACTTCTTCACTCTTGGTCTGAATGACACCTTCCTCGTCAGTTATTTCCAGCTCGAGAGTGGCATACAGAGGAGCGGAAAAATTGCACTCTCTGTACATAGACTCTTCAGCGCTGTATTTGGGTTTATCAAAGTGAAAATCCTTGAAATTCAGTTTGATGTTCTTACCATAGTTTTCAATAGGGAAAATCTCGTCAAAGACTTCCCGGATTCCCTGCTGGGTAAACCAGTTGAAGGAATTGGTCTGAATCTCGACCAGGTTTGGAAGTTCCAACTTACCTGATACTTTGGAATAATCTCTTCGGGTCGCTTTTTTGCCTTCGGAGACAATTTGGTATGCTTTGTTGCTTTCCATGCACGCCATCCTTTCTTTAAGTTCAGAAAATAGCCCGTTTTCAGGCTATTATGCAATTTATAAGTGTATACCGCGCAAAAGTCCCTGTCAAACATTCCTGACAGAATTTTCTTGAGATTACACTAGAATCTGATAAACTTATATTCGATATGCCCATCGAACCCCCGCCCGATTTTACATCGGGCTTTTTTTATTGGAGTCCTGGGCCTGAAAACTCTCTTTAACTTTACCGGCCTGTCCAAGGATCTTTTGCTGTTCTGACCGATAATCTGAAGGACCTTTGCCAGATTCTCCTTTTTTGCCTGCACGAAAGCCTTTCCCCGGAAAGGACAGTGAAGGCTTCCTTCGTTTCCCCTGGTTCCATCCATATATATAAGGAAGAGCTCAGGGGCCATGACATTGAAGAACTTCCTTCTTCTTTCTGTCCTGAGCGGCAGCACTGGGCCGGCAGGTTCTCCCGGATTTCTCAGCCTGACAGTCCGAAGGATCTGTTTTGCCCTCAGGCACAAACATTACACAACGTTACAGTTCAGTTAATTGATATTGGCCAATTGTTGCTGAACAAAAAAAATATACAATTAAATCAGAATAGTTCGTTTCAATCCGCCGCTCCCGGAACGGACGGTGAACCAAAAGAAATGACTCTGGTTCGGCGGATCTGCATTTTTATTTTTCGCTGTGACCCTTCTGAGAATCTTTTTCCAACGGTCGCAGCCCTGTATGACAGATTTACAACTGAAAGGTTAGGTAGTCCTCATGAAGAAGAAGATCTCGCTGACTTTCATTTCCTGCGCAGCATTGCTGGCCATCGGTTTCACCAGCTATGGCATCAACGCTTCTAAATCCGAATTTCTTGATTATTCCATAACCAATCACATTGAGCTCACGCAGCCAAATGTGGATATGACCCCTCCTCTCAACACGGTGGAAAAAACGACTTATAAAGCAGAACTGATCGTCTATGGAGAAATCGAAGATCTGGAATACCGTCCTGAAAAGATCCTTCCTCAAACCATCGGCACCATCCGAATTGAAAAATGCCTGAAAGGAGATGTCGAAGAAGGATCGACGATTCAGGTTCGCAAGCAGTGCGGCTATACCACCAACAGAGCACAGAAAAAAGCCTGGCTTGGCAGTGTGCTCTCTGAAGAAGAGCTGAAAGAAGGTTCTGAAGAACCGGAAGATCTTCAGCTGGCCATCCTGCAGGGAGACTGGCCGCTGGAGAAAAACTCGAAACACGTCTTCTGTCTTTATCCCCAGAACGTCGAAGACGGAGAGACCATTTACAACATTGTCTGGGGAACGCAGTCAGAATGGATCGAAACAGCACCCGGCGCCTTTTACGAGCCTGCTGCCGTACGCAGCCATTATGACGAGGCCAGGCTTCTTCAGAAGCCATATACCTCCATGCCGCCGCAGGATGATGGAGAACTGAACAGAGGAAAAACTCTGGAAGAGCTGGTCGAACTTTACCGTAAGGCAGCAGAAAATCCTCCTGCAGAAACGGATCTTGAACCCAAAGCGTTTGCCCTTTAACTCTGCCACCCCTGAGCCCGATGATTCGTCGGGCTTTTTTCGTGGAATCCCGATCCTGCAGGCTTTTTTCCTCCATTCCCTTTCCCGGATCCAATTGCCTTGCCATAGAAAAAGCCCGGACCAGATCGATCCGGGCTTTCGGGACAAAACATCCCGTGTGTAATCATTGCAAGAACAGCAGGACTATTTCTGCTTTCTGTTTCTTCTCTTCATCCAGGCCAGAGCCGCTGCACTCAGACCAAGACCGGCAGCAGGAACGCCCAGCAGGGACAGACCTGTAGAAGGCTTGGCTGCCTTATCGGCAGAAGCAGGTTTCTTTTCATCGGCAGAGGCATCAGCAGCAGGTTTTCTGTTTTCTTCTGCATCGCCGGAGGGTTTGTCCAGAGAAGGTTCGTTTTCGTCGCCGGGTGCGGGATCCACAACGGGACGGTTGGCATCTTCCTCTTTGATCTTCTCATTGAGAGCAGCCACACGATCAGCCATGACAACAGCTTCATCGTGGGAAACTTCTGGTTTAGCCAGCATCAGATCCAGATCCGTTACCACTTCATCCACCTGCATCAGCAGAGCGCGGGAATACAGAGAACGGTTCATGGAAGCAGCCTGCACTCTGAATTCTCTCAGGCTGTCCAGAAGGGCTTCATCTGCCTTGAGTCTCATCTGCATCCAGGCACTGTTCAGGGTGGAAGCAGCAGCATCCACTTCAGCCTGACTGGCAGGCTGAGCCAGAACAGCTTCGGCACTAATCAGAGCAGCGTTCAGATTGTCTTTTCCTTCACTGATGTACAGATCCAGATCGGCATTCTTCACGGTGGTGACGATGAGATCCAGCAGAGTGGTATTGATCTCACCTGTGGAGACTTCCTTCAGAGCTGCAAAGGCGGAATGCAGAGCTTCGATGGCAGCCGGAATGGCTCCCTCTTCTCCTGGTGTTTCAGCATCCAGCAGTGCTTTGGCATTCTTCAGAGCTTCAACAAAGGCATCCTTTTCTGCACCATCTTCGTACAGCTTCAGATCCACATCCTTATAGAGATCATAGACTGCCTGCAGTCCGGCTTTTTCACCGGCCCATTCCAGTTTCTGGATGGCAACAGACAGGTTCATCCAGGCAGTATCCACTGCACTCTGATCAGCCTTTTCATCAGCCAGGACGGCTTCGGCTTCCGTCAGAGCAGTATTGAATTCTTCCGCAATCAGAGGATGAACATTTTCCAGAGCACCGGATTCCTTCAGGGCTCTGGCGGAAACAACGGCCTCGTTCAGCAGGCTCTTGTCTGTTGTTTCTTCGGTTTCATCCGAAAGGATGAAACGGGCATCAGCCCAGTCAGCATGAGCAGACCAGGTGTTGTTGACGCCAACAACCTTCAGAGTCAGAGTGCGCACGCCGTTCAGGTCTACGGAGACTTTCTGCATGGGAACTCTGGTGCCGTTTTCTTCAAAGTGCATGGTGCCGGAATTGAAGACTTCTACGCCATCAGCCAGGACAGTGAAGCGGATGTTGGCTTCGGTGGGCTTGTTGGCGGTATCGGCATCGACACCGACATAGGCTTCAAAACGCTTGTAGCCTGCATCGGCTACGTTGTAGACGATTTCGGAATCGGCATGGGTGCCCAGACCTTTTTCGAAGACCTGCAGTTCTGTTCCATTCCACAGTGTGATGGGCTGCTTCATGGTACTCAGGTCACGTTCGGTCTTGTTTTCTGTGGGGTTGCCGTGGGATTCGGATACCCAGTCCAGATCGGACAGGTAAACGGATTTCTGGCTTTCGTCTTCCGGCTGATACAGTAGTCTGATTTCAGCAGCAGAAGCAAAATTGCGGCCGTCGCCATCGTTTTCTACACAGTAGATGCGGACGTTGGTGACTTCTGTGGTTTCAAACAGAGCCAGTTTCCAGCTCTTGTCAGATTTCCAGTCGCCGGTGCTGATGGCTTCATAGGTTTCGCCATGGTCTTTGGACACTTCAATGCGGTACTTGGTGAAGACACCGTTGTTGCCGCTGTCCTGTCTGGGCAGATAGCGCAGACCGTTGACGGGCATGGTTTCATCCAGTTCGATGTCAAACCACAGGTTTTCTCTGGCATCCGGTGTCCAGTTGGAATGCCATCTGGTGTTGGTGTCGCCATCCAGAGCCAGAGCAACAGGGCCTTCTTCCCCGGCGCGTTCTTCCACGCTGCCGGCGGTGGCGGTGTAATGGCTCACGTCGATGTCATGAGAGTCATCGGCGGGGTTGGTCTTTCTGGTGACATGCAGAACGGTTGTTCTGGTTGTGCTCTTGTCAGGAGAAACGACCTGAATGCGGATTTCATTATCATCCTGCTTCAGGCTGATCTGGGCTGCAGCACTGCCGGTGCCGCTGGCCACAGTCTTGCCGTTGGCTTCTACGGTCACTTCAGCTGCTTCCATGACAGCTTCCACGCCCAGATTCAGAGTGGATTCAAAGGTTTCTGCAGTGTATTCCAGCAGAGAGGTGCTGAATTTTTCGTTGAGACGAATGGTGCCTGTCTGCAGAGAAGACAGATCAGCATTGTTGTCACCCAGGTTGCGGACAGTCAGGTTGTAAACCTTTCTGCCTGCAGGGGCTTCAGGCTGCACAACGATCTGGAACTGGTTGTCGCCGGAAGTCAGAGCAGCAGGCATGGAAACAGCCTGGCCATTCTGCAGAACGGATACGGATGCACCGGCAGAAACGGCAGATGCACTGATTTCAGCTTCAGTCAGATTGTTAACCACCGCAACCAGGTTTTCTTCATCGGCCAGATCCACAGCTGTTCCATTGACGTTCAGGCTGGCCAGATCGTTATTGGAATCGCCGGTGCGGCTGATGACAAAGCGGTAGTTGCGGAAGGTTTCGCCATCTTCGGCAGCCACATGCACTTCCAGGGTATTTCTGCCGCTGGTCAGCTGCAGTTTTCCGGATGCGGGAACAGTCTGACCGTTATAAGTCAGGGTCACACTGGCAGTGGAAGACTGCGGAACCAGATTGACATCGATTTCCTTTTCATCCAGTCCGGCGGTGGTGAAGTAGAACTGGGTATTGGGATCAAAGGCAAAGCCCTTGCTCAGTCCGGAGATTTCAGCGCTCTTCAGATAGGCGTTGGCATCGGCATGGACTTCATGTTCCATGCTGGTCATCTGCACGGCATCAGACCAGATCAGGCTGCCGCAGCCTTCAGCAGAAACGGGAACAGCTGCCACACGGATGTATTTGCCTGTCAGTTCCTGAGAAGAGAGCAGAGTTTCATTTTCGGCACCGGGAATGAGCATCCAGGGGCCCTGGGCAGAATCACTCTGAGCCCAGAAGTAACGGGTACTGCCCTGATGAACATCCGCACTGGCACGCAGGCCGCCCAGCTGTTCATCCACGGTAATGGCCACATTTTCAGCCTGCAGAGTGGATTCTTCACTCAGACTGAAGGCTTCCCCGTTCAGAGTCATCTGATCATAGACCACAACGGGGCTGGAAGAGCTGCTGCTTAAAGAAGCAAAGACAACGGAGGGGTTGTTCAGGAAAGATCCATCTACAGTTCCCAGCTCATCCCAGTCTGTTCCGTTTTCAGACCAGGAGCAGGTGATCTGGGAGCCGCTTCTGGCAAGCTTCATCCAGATGAATTCAGCAGAACCGGTTTCGGCTGCTGCGCCTTCAGATCCGTTGTCGAAGGTTTCAGAAGCAGACTGGTTCACTTCACGGACGATGGCCATCTTGTAGTTACCACTGCCGCGTTCCTTGCGTTCGATGGAAACATAGTTGTCCTGGTCATCCATGAGATAGAGGCCGTTGGCACCCCAGGAGCCGGAAGGCACTTTGCCGCTGGTGCGGACGATGACTTCACCGTCTCCTTCAGGGAAAGCACAGACTTTCAGGGCACCGCCGGGAACCTGCTGCTGATAGAGGCCGGTTCTCTTGGTGGCGATGGCTACACCATCCCCCTGGGGATAAATATCGGATTCAGAAGCGCCGAACAGACGTTCTGCACCGGAAGCGAGAACTTTGGCAGAACGGGTTACGGAAATCAGAACACTGCCTGTATCTCCATTTGCTGCTGTGGCAGTGACGACAACAGGTCCGCTGCCTGCAGCTGTCAAGAGACCTTCTGTATTCACAGAAGCGATGCTTTCATCGGAAACGCTCCAGGTGACGGATTCGGTGGTATCAGCAGTCAGCTGAACGGATTCGCCGCTGGCTACAGATTCAGCCGCGGTATTCACCTGGAAATGACCGGCTTCCACTGCACTTTCACCCTCTACAGTGAGGGTGATGGCTTCCGTCTTATAGGTGCGCTGGCCGGTGGTCACTTCGGCATAGACCTGGGCGCTGCCGGCCTGGTGGGCACTGATGTGTCCGGCGCTGTTGATGGAAACAACAGAAGGATTGCTGGAAACGTAGTTGATCTGCACATTATCAGCCAGGTTGTTGTCGGCATTGGTTCTGGCGGCATCGTTGTTTACGGTGACATCAGAAGCCTGCATGTTGTACAGAGATGTACCGGCATTCAGGCCTGCATCATAGGTGTTGTCCGCAATGTTGACGTCCTTGCATCCATTGAAGCTGAACAGACGGCCGCCGGCACTGCTGGTATTGGCAGTCACGTTCAGATCTGTGGATTCTCCGGCATTCAGAGAGGTTTTCTCCACGCTGGCCCCAAAGGTGTTGAAGGCTTCGGAACGGTAGATGGTGTTACCGGTAAAGCTCAGATCGGCAACGCTCTTGGCATTGAGAACCTGCACTGCCGGCAGATAGAACTTGTTGTCGGCAATGGTAAAGTTGGAATGCACAGTCGTATTTGTGTTAACGGTGGGGTTGGTGGGTTCCACCAGAATGGCTGTGGCTCTGGGACGGCTGAACACGTTGTCGCGGATGGTGACATTGCGGCACGGTCCGGATTCGTACCAGCTCTGGGCATCGTCAGAAATATAGATGGAAGCCATGCCCATGCCGTCAAAGTAGTTCTTCTCGATCACCACTTCACCGCGGGTGGTGCACAGAATGCCGCGGGTCGGGGTTTCCTTGAAGATGTTGTTGGCGATGTAGACATCAGGTGTATAGGTGATGTTTTCCACTACGTGGCTGTTAACCTGCACACTTTCGGGAATGGGTCTGTCCAGAGTCAGAATGATCCGGGTCAGAGAACCGGAGCCTTCGCCCATATTGCCGCCCTGGCCGTCAGGACCATCTACGGCGGTGACGGTGCGGATGGAATCATCCACGGTGATCATGTCGCCCTTGGTCATGAATTCGATCTGGTCACCCACAAAGTAGTTGGGGAAACCGGCGGTTTCATTGTGCATGTAGGTGACTTCAATCTTGTTCTCGGAAATAATCCGGGTCACCTGGTTGAAGGTGCCATGAATATTGATGGGGTCATCATGAGGATTGGAGAAGGTGCAGTTCTGAATGTCGATCTTGCCCTTGCATCCGGACATCTGAATGAAGTCAGCGAAACCGGCAGTGGTTCTGCCCTTTTCTCCGGGTGCTTCAAAGTCCACGTCATTCAGGGTGATGTTTTCAGAATGCTGGCCCACCATGCCAAAGCCGTGAAGGTATTCGATATCGATGTTTTCCAGGTTGATATCCTTGCTCTTCCAGAAGAAGGTGCCCGGTGTATCGCGCAGGGTATAGCGCATCTGATAGCACAGACCGGGGCGGACCTGGCTGCTTCTGGAGCTGTAATTGAATTTCAGACGGTTGTTGCCCAGGTCCTCAATGGAGGTCACGTTGGAGAACAGGCCGTTGCCTTCTCTCTGGGTCAGACCGGTCTTTTCGTCATAGGTCTGGGTATAGCCCAGTCCGTTGGTGGCCGTCCAGTATCTCTGCCCCGTATAGGGAGATACATCAGACAGCCAGGTAATGGTAGTTCCTGAAATCTGGTAATTGTAGCATTCGGGAACATAGACGATGGCGGAGTTGCCGTCGGTCTCTTCCACGGTCACGTCGATGACGGTGGGCACTTCAAAGTCAGTGGAATAGTTCTTGAAGGTGATGTTTTCAGAATTGATGGCGGCAAATTCTGTCATCTTCCCATGGAAAACCAGTTCGGATCCATCACCGTCAATGGTGACGTCCTGCATGTCTTCCACAAGAATTCCAATTTTCTTGTCCTTGACGCTGGAATTGGTTCCGGCCGTATTGGAAACGTACAGTTCCCTTTCCGGTGCCTGATCGGGATACAGATCATAGCGGCCTTTGGGGAAGCGGACGGTGACGGGACCATCAATTTCCTTCGCTTTGGCCAGAGCTTTTTCCACAGCGGGTACACTGTCCTGTCCGCCGACGGGATCCGCACCAAAATCGGTGACGTCGATCACGGTTTCTGCAGAATAGGCGTACAGATTCATGAAGGGAATACTGTTCAGGCACATTCCTGCAGACAGCAGAATGGACAGCGCTCTTTTGCTTTTGCGCATAATTTCTCCTTGTCTTGTTTTCTCTTATCTAGTGCAATATATGCATAGCGTTTTCAGCGTAACATGGGCAGGAGACTTTTTCATCAGGATTTTTTATGTTCGAGGAAGTGCTGAATTTTGTATGATCCAATTCACTTTTTTGTCACTTTTTCCTGTTTTTTCCACTATTTTTCTCTTTCCAACCAATTTCCCCATTTCCAGAGGCGTTTTCCGCATTTCATTCCATTCATTTTCCAACACTACAAAAAAGCAGCCGGAGATTTTCCGGCTGCCAGTTTCTGATTCAATTTGATGAAGCTACTCTTCTGTTTCAGCAAAGAGACCATAGTGATCGGAGATCACTTCTTCGTCTTCTCCGTTGAAGCAGGTTCTGAAGTGTTTTGCCTTGGTGGGCAGGTTGCAGAAGATGAAGTCAATGCGCATGGCATCGGGTGTATTTTCATCTTCCTTCCAGCCGTCGATGGCTTTGGTGACGGTGAAGCCGCCCTGTTTGTTGAAGTCACTTTCTTCAAACAGGTCATGCCATCCATCCTGGATGATCAGGTCATAGCCTTCATGACGCTTGTTGGCATCGGCGTTGAAATCACCCATCAGGTAGATCCTGTCATCGTGGCCAAGATATTCCTGAAGTTTTTTCCACTGCCATTTGAAGGGTTCCTTTTCATCATGCCACCAGCCCATGTGTACACAGACGAACCGGCCGTCTTCCGTGAAGAGCTGCAGCGCCTTGCGGGTTCTCCAGTCTTCATAGTTGTCTTCTGCAGAGAGCAGAAGGGCATCGGTCTGAATGATGGGCTTGCGGGTGAAGATGGCCAGACCTTCATCGAAGCGGTCATAGCCAATCTTGACAGGAAGCCAGGCAAAGTAATAATCCATTCCCATTTCTTTGAGCAGGTTGTAGACAGCCAGAGCATGGTTGTCCTCTTTGAGAGGCACCTGATCCTGGGTCATGACGAGATGTGCTGGTGGGGCAGTCACGGGTTTCGCGTCAATGCTCTGATTGACTTCCTGCAGTGCAATTACGTCGGGCTGCAGCTTGGCTACAGCTTCGGCAAACTTTTTCTGTTTGTCTGCCATATTCTCTTCAGCAAGAGAATGGGTATTCAAGGTAAGAAGCTTCAAAATGTTCATCTCCTAAAGAATGTCGTTGATGTCTGATTTCAGGACATCGGCTTTCGGACCGTAGATAGCCTGAATACCATTGTCCTTCTTGACCAGACCCATGGCGCCTTCTTTTTTCCACTCATCCACATCGGCAACCTTGTCAGCATCTTTGACGGTTACGCGCAGACGGGTCATGCAGGCATCGACGAGAGTGATGTTCTCGCGTCCGCCCAGCAGAGCAATAATTCTTTCGGGCTGACCATCGCCGCCCTTGCCGCTGCCCTTTGTATCGGATTCAGCAGCATCATCCGCATTGGACTGGTAGTTGCCCAGACGTCCGGGAGTTGCGTAGTGGAACTTGCCGATCATCCAGTAAGCCACGAAGTAACCGATGACGAAGAAGACAATGCACGCGATGATGAAGTTGATGATGTCACCGCCCAGACCGGCTTTCAGAGACATGGGAACGCGGGTGAGGAATTCCAGGTTTCCGAAGGAATGCAGGCGCAGATTGAAGATTCCAGCCAGAGCAAATGCGCAGCCCTGGAGAATAGCGTAAACAATATAGAGAGGCATGGCACAGAACATGAACATGAATTCCATGGGTTCTGTAACACCTGTCAGGAATACAGCCAGAGCGATGGAAATGAACATGCCCTTGTACTGTTTTTTCTTATCGGGATCGACACGTCTGTACATGGCGTAGCCGATACCCATCAGCAGACCGGTTGCACCGATCATCTGTCCGACTTTGAAGCGGGCAGGTGTAACGGTGGACATCAGGTTCTGGTAGCTTGCCATGTCACCGGCATCCTTGAAGTTGATCAGGTCATTGACCCATGCCAGCCACAGGGGATCCTGTCCAAATACCTGGCTGCCAGCGTTGGCACCGGTCATGATGGTGTAGGTTCCGCCGAAGGATGTGTAGTTCATGGGGATCGTCAGCATGTGGTGCAGACCGAAGGGCAGCAGCAGACGTTCCAGAGTACCGTAGATGAAAGGTGCCAGGATTGGAGAAGTCTCGGAAGAGTTGGCAATCCAGATACCGAAGTTGTTGATTCCCAGCTGTACGATGGGCCATACCACAGCCATAATCAGTGCTACGACTACGGACCATACGATAACAACCATGGGCACGAAACGCTTTCCGTTGAAGAAGGAAAGAGCATCGGGCAGTTTGCGATAATTGTAGTACTTGTTGTAGATGATACCGCCCATGAAACCGGCGATCATACCTACGAAGACACCCATGTTCAGAGCCGGAGCACCCAGAACGGAAACGAAGTAGCCGTCAACAGGGATGGTCTGTCCAAACAGGGTATGGGTTACTGCATTGGGGTCGGACAGCATGGCGTTGGTGACGCCGAAGATCTGTCCGGTAATGTTGTTGACCAGAATAAAGGCAATGGCTGCCGCAAAGGCACCGCCGGCTCTTTCCTTGGCCCAGCTCCCACCGATGGCGATGGCAAACAGAAGGTTCAGGTTGTTAATGATGGCCCATCCGATGTTTTCCATGACCACACCAATGGTGTAGATCACGGACAGATCGGCACCGGCCATTTCAACCAGCTTACCAATGGAAATGCACAGACCGGCAGCCGGCATAACGGCGATAACCACCATCAGTACTTTTCCGAATTTCTGCAGAGTATCGAAATTGATGAAGCTCTTCTTGGCTTTCTTGCCTTCCTTCTTCAGCTCTTTCTTCTCTTTTTTGTCTTCTTTTTTCTCAGCAGCTGTTTCAGTTTTGGCAGGAGCAGTTTCCACTGCTGGTTCTTCAGCGATGTCCAGAGTCAGAACAGTGTCCTGACCACCTTTCACATCACCCAGGCTGGCTGAGAGAGTCGCTTTGTCAGCCCCTCCGCAGATAATCACCGGAGTAATGGCATTGACGTTCTTGTCCTTGAGCAGGTCCAGGTTGGCTTCAGCAACCAGCTGGCCTTTTTTCACCTTGTCGCCCTGCTTGACCAGAACCTTAAAGGGTTCGCCGTTCAGGCCCACCGTTTCGAGACCAAAGTGAACCAGTACGTCCACACCGTTCTCATCTGTGTAGCCAATGGCGTGCTTTGTGGGTGCAACGGATGCAACTGTTCCATCCACGGGGCTGTAAATCTTACCGTCACTGGGGATGATGGCACAGCCATCACCCATCATTTTCCCGGAGAATACGGGATCTGGTACTTCTTCCAGAGCCACAACTCGTCCGGAGACAGGGGCAACAATGAGAATCTGCTGCACTCTGTTCTTTTTTTCCATGAGTGTCTCCCTCCTTTTCTGCAATTTTAAATAGACATTCATGCATGCAACGCCTTTCTTGCATTGCTGTTTGCATGCAAATAGTATTGCATCAATGAGCAGTTTGCAAGATGAAATCGCTTTTTCCGTCCAATCAGCCCTGTTTGAGGCAGAAAATTTGCAATTTTCCTATTTTCAGCAGTTAGTTGCATTATTATTTGCATATTTTCAGGGAATAATCTTTAATAGTGCTTGAAAACCATTACAGCCCTATTACAGGGCTGTCGTTCTGTACGGAAAGGAGCCTGATTCATGGCTGTTACCATCAAGGATGTGGCTGCCCTTGCCGGGGTGAGTCCATCAACTGTCTCCAGGACCTGCAACAATTCCCCTCTGATCAGTGAGAAAACCCAGGCCAGAGTCCGGGCTGCCATCAAGGAGCTTGGCTACGAGATTCCCGTCTCCACCCCTGCCGAGCAGAGTGAGCCCAAACCCAGTTCCTCACCGGATGTCATCGGCATCATCCTGCCTCCCGAAGATGATGACCAGATGGAAAACCCCTTCTATCTGGAAGTGATCCGGGGCATCTCCCGGTTCTGCAATGATTCGGGATGCATCAATACCATCGTGACCGGCAAGGATGACAACGAACTGCTCAACGCCATCAGCACCATGGTGAAATCAAAGCTCGTATCTTCCTTTATCCTGCTGTACTCCTCCAGCACCGACGGCGTGGCGGAGTATCTCTTTGATGAAGAAGTTCCCTATGTTCTCATCGGCAAGCCCTTCGTTCATCAGAATGAAACGGTGTGCGTAGACAATGACAACATAGCAGCCGGCCAGGATGCCACCAGCTATCTCATCGAAAGAGGACATAAGCGCATCGCTTTCCTGGGACGGGAAGCCGGACCGGCCTATTCCGTCGCCAGACGAAACGGCTACCGGCTGGCTCTGACCGATGCCGGTCTGCCCCTCAATGACCAGCTGTGTCTGGAAATGAGTCCGTCGGAAGAAGACATGGTCTGGCAGCTTCGGGGACTGCTCAGTCTGCCCGAAGACCAGCGGCCTACAGCCATTCTCATCGCCGATGACATGTATCTTCTGATTCTCAAGCAGCTCTGCCACGAGCTGGGTCTGCGGATCCCGGAAGATATCTCCATTATTTCCTTCAACAACTCCATCTTCTCCCGCATGAGCACACCCCGGATCACCTCCGTGGATGTCAGCTCCGTGCAGCTGGGCACGGAAGCCGCCAACCAGGCCGTTCTGCGCCTGCACAACCCTTCCCTGCTGCCCTCCAAGATTCTGGTTCCCTATGTGCTGCTGCCAGGCCAGTCCGTGGCGGATCTGCGCCGGCAGGAAGACCAGATAAAGCAGTAACTCCCGTGAACTGCAGAAGGTCCCCAAAATGGACAGTCACATTCAAGTGATCATCCAGATTGGGGACCTTTTCATTTGGAAGAGGAGTAATCAGAAGAAATCCAGGCAGAAACAGGAAATCCTCCATGGCAGCTGACCAGAAAAGCCATCTTTCGACCAAATAAGCCAACATTTTTTCACAGCCGGTTCTTTCTGGTTTAATAACAGTGAAAGGATAAAGGAGGGAAATGGTCAGAAAGTA
>Cinder_p2__coassemble_1227_pt1 | contig 52143 bp, 42 predicted proteins | sample Cinder_p2__metabat2_low_PE_019 | metagenome-assembled genome bin Cinder_p2 | reverse complement strand
ACAAAACCTTCTCTTAGATAAAAGCGAACGGCTCCGGTGTTTCTGCAGTACACCTGCAGTTGGAGCCGGTCATGAAATGTTCTGGCCGCAGCCAGAAGTTCTGCGCCAATACCGTGTCCCCGGAAACGGCTGTCTACAAAAAGGCCAGCGATAAAATCATCCATCAGCCCCAGAAATCCCTGAATTTCTCCTGTTTCAGCCTGTTCGCTGACCAGAAGCCAGGCCTGAGGCAGAGCTTCACGGACCATTGGCACATGATCCAGCCAGTACTGTTCGGGGATGAAATCGTGAGCTTCCCTGTTGGCCTCCAGCCAGATCTGCATAAGTCTGTCCAGATCGGACGGTTGATAAGGTCTGATCATTCCCGTTTCCTCCTGATTCTGTCTTCTATTCTACTGTCTTTTCACTCTTCGCTCCTGCGCCCTTCCATCCGCGAAAACATGGAAAAAGCCCGCTGCACAGAGACAGCGGGCAGAAATTTCAGAATCAGTCTTTGCCGGACTACTTGTCCAGAGGTTTCATAGTGGGGAATAACAGAACTTCACGAATGGTGGGCTGATCAGTCAGCAGCATTACCAGACGGTCGATACCCAGGCCTACACCACCGGTAGGGGGCATGCCGTATTCCAGCGCTTCGACGTAGTCAACATCCATTTCGGAAGCTTCGTCATCGCCCAGTTCACGCAGCTCCAGCTGCTTTTCAAAACGTTCTCTCTGGTCAATGGGGTCATTGAGTTCGGAGAAGGCGTTGGCGTATTCGTGGCCGAGGATGAACAGTTCATAACGGTCGGTGAAACGGGGATCAGCGGCATTCTTCTTGGCCAGAGGAGAAATCTCGATGGGGTAATGATAAACGAATGTGGGTTCCATCAGAGTTTCTTCTACATATTTTTCGAAGAACAGGTTGATGATCTGACCCACGGAGTTGTGCTTCTTTTCCAGTTCGATGCCATGTTCAGCAGCCAGCTTGCAGGCTTCTTCGTAGGTCATTTCCTTTTCGAAGTCGATGCCGGTCTTTTCCAGAATGGCATCGGTCATGCGGATTCTCTTGAAGGGTTTGCCAAAATCCAGTTCATGACCCTGGTAGGTGATGACATTGGTGCCGTTGACCTTGTCTGTAACAAAGCGGAACAGGCCTTCGATGAGGTCCATCATGCCATGCAGATCAGAGTAGGCGATGTAAGCTTCCACAGTGGTGAATTCAGGGTTGTGGGTGGCATCCATGCCTTCGTTGCGGAACAGACGGCCGATTTCATAAACGCCTTCCAGTCCGCCGACGATGAGTCTCTTCAGAGGCAGTTCGGTGGCAATGCGCAGGTACAGAGGGATATCCAGGGTGTTGTGGTGAGTCACAAAGGGTCTTGCGGCAGCACCGCCCAGGATGGTGTTCAGTACGGGGGTTTCCACTTCAATGAGACCCTGGCCGTCCAGGTATTCCTGAATGGCACGGATGATGCGGGGTCTGGTGACAGCAATCTTTCTGGCAGATTCGTTCATGATCAGATCCACATATCTTCTGCGGTAGCGCTCTTCCTGGTCAGTCAGACCATGGAATTTCTCAGGCAGGGGACGCAGGGACTTGGACAGGTGGGTGTATTCCATGGCGCGTACAGCCAGATCGCCATGGTCTGTCTTCATCAGGACACCGGAAACACCTACGATGTCACCGATATCGTTTTTCTTGAAGATTTTGTACTGGTCTTCTCCCAGAATGTCTTTTTTCAGATAGATCTGGATCTGTCCATCCCGGTCCTGGATATGCATGAATCCGGTTTTGCCCATGGGGCGTTTGGTCATGATGCGTCCAGCTACGGTTACAGGGATCTGCAGTTCCTGCAGTTCTTCCTTGGTTTTATCGGCGTATTCTTCCTTGATCTGAGCAGATTTATGGGTTCTGTTGAATGCACTGCCAAAGGGATCAACACCCATGTCTTTCAGATCCTGCATTTTCTGTCTTCTGACTTTTTCCTGTTCAGACAGCTTTTTTACAGGCTTTTTTGTTTCACTCATCTGAGTTTCTCCTTCCATAAAAAAAGAGCTCTCACAGGGACGAGAGCTCGCGTTACCACCCTGATTCGTTTTCCAGTCACCTGAAAAACCTCATCAACTGCCATCGGCAGTCATCCGATAAAGCCGGATCAGCATCGGACTCCAGGGTTTTTATTCAACAGAACCTGCCGCTTTCTTTCACCAGCCGAAAGCTCTCTACAGACGGTTTTCTGCCTACTCGTCCCGTTCACGGTCTTCTTCAAAAGGATAATCAACAGCGTCTTTGATGTCAAACGGCACGAAAAATCATGTCCTGAAATTTCCATTTCGCCCATGAAATCCGCAGATTCCCTTCCTCTGCCGTACGTTTTCAAAATGAGATGGAAACAGTGAAATTCACTGGTCAGATCCATACCCTCATTTCCTGATTCTTGACATTCGATTCTTCTGCACTAAAATTTTAATGGTTCAAAATTAAAACCGCATAAACCTGCCGTTACAGAACCAGAAAAGGAAGAATCCATATGTACTGCACCCTGGAGAATGCACCGGCCGAAATCATGGCCTGCTCATTTATGATCAAGCGTCTCTACGAAAAAATCATGTCCCCGATTCTCACCGGCAATGAACTGCCCCGGATTGAAATGGAGATTCTCATGTTTCTGCACAACAATCCCGAATTCAATACGGCTACTGCCATCGTTGAGGAAAAGGGGTATACCAAGTCCCATGTATCCACGGCTCTCAAGCATCTGGAGGCCAACGGATATATTTCCAAACGGCACAGCAGCAGCAATCACAAGACCTTCTACCTGCAGGTGGAAGAAAAAGCCATGCCTCTGATCCATCAGGGCAAGCTGTATCAGCAGCAGTTTGCGCAGATTCTCAACCAGGGCATCAGCAAGGAAGATCTGACCACCGCCTGGAAAGTTGTGGAACAGATGGCTGCCAATGCCGCCAAAGTCGTAGAAGCCTGAAGAGGCTTCTTTTTTTGTACGCATTCTCGCAAATTTGCGAAAAATCGACTGTCAGCCTCCCTTCTGTCATTCAAATTTGTCAGAATTGAGAATTTTGTTTTCCTTTTTGACAAAGCATTCCAAACCGTTTATCTACCGTAGTATTTTTATGTAAAAGAAATCATTACTCTTCGAACAGAAACCAGCCATCATTGTCTAGATAAAGGAGGTAGATCCCGTGGCTCGCAACACCTATTTTTCAAGTAAGCTTCGAGAATTTCAGAACAGACATGGACGAAATCTGACAGCCAGTAAAATGGCTTCCCTGACCGGCAGCAACCCCTATACCACTGCCGGATGGCTGAATGGCAATTCCAAAAATGTGAGTCTGGATTTTGTCAAAGCCTGTGCCGGTGTTCTGGGCCTGAGTCCGGAGGAAACAGAGGAACTGATCACCGCCAGTGAAATGGACAAGTTTGATGAAAACAAGATTCTGAAACGAAACCGGATCCGGGATTTTCTGGATTCTTTGCACGAAGGCATCCTTCTGGCTGAAGAAGCTTCGAAAGGATCTCCTTTCGTCACCACTTTTTCCACCAGTGAACCCGTCACGGTGCTCAACACCCCGGCCCAGCTGGCCAATGCCCTGGATATGCTGTGCCAGCAGCAGGACGAGCAGGAAGAAGTCTGCCTCTATCTGCCCGGCACCTTTCCCGAACTGGGACGGATTCTGTGTGAGCATCCCCGCCAGAAATTCACCCAGATCTTTTCTCTGGTGCGCTCCACCACCCATTCCGATGGCGGTGTGACCATTCTCTCCTATCTGCGCAGCATTATCCCCGCGCTTTACTGCTGCAGCCGCTACACCACCCTGTACTACTACACCGATGGTCTGGATCTCTCCAGTCCTTTTCCGTGGTTTGCCTGCACCTCCAAGGGCGTGCTCATCGTTTCCGGCAAATGCACCAGCGGCATGCTGCTTCTTTCCGAAAACGCCAGCAGACTGTACCGCAGAAGCTTTGAAGAACTGGCCCAGGGCTCAGAACCCTTCGTCGTTTCTGAAGCTCCCGATGCGGCTGCCCTGCCCTACTATGAACAGCTGGTGAAAGATCTGCATACCCCGGCCTACAGTCTGGAACTGTCCACCTGTCTGTCTCTGTTCATCTCCGGCTATGTGCTGGAATCTCTGCAGACGGAACTGGCCAGCCAGATTTCTCCGGAACTTTCCAGCATGCTGGGACCCTTCCTGGAGTACATCGGCCGGCTGCAGAAAGGCTATCAGGACTATCATGTCACCACCTACTTTTCCGAGGGCGGCATCCGGGACTTCATTGAAACCGGCTGGATCTATGCTCTGCCTGAAGAAATGCTGCCCATCCCGCCGCATCTGCGCTATGCCATTCTCCAGCAGATGCTCAATGAATTCGACAAGTATGAGCTGTACATGATCCGCAAGGAATTCCCCGAGGAAAACATGAAATTCCGGCTGTATGTGTGCGGCACAAGAGGCTACATCCAGCTCACCAGCAAGAACAATGATGTGCTCACTCTGGATATCCGCAACAATGCGCTGCTGGGTCTGCTCTCCAATTACTTCAACACCCTCAATGAAGAGTTTGCCTGGTCCAAGGAAGAATCCAGAGAAAGACTGCGCAAGCTGGTGGAAGAATGCAACGCCAGTCTTCCCCGCCTGAAGGCCAGCGAAAAAAACAGAATGGAATCCTAGAAGAAAAGACGACCGCCTGTTCCTTATCGGAAACAGGCGGTTTGTTCGTTGATCGTTCTGGTCGGAAACTTCCGGTTATTCACCGGCAGCCTCCAGGATTTCTTCCAGGCTGACCGGACCCGGACGCAGAATCCGGATCTCGTCATGGCATACATCCGCAATGGTGCTGGCCTGTCCTTCCTGACAGGTGCCGTCAATGAAGCCATCAGCTGAGGGCAGAGCTTCCATGGCCTGCTCAAGTGTCACAGCAGCAGGTTCCCCGGATACATTGGCACTGGAAACCATGCAGGGGGCACCGCATTTTTCGATCATGGCCAGTACACCTTCATGACCCGGAATGCGGATGGCTGCCGTTTTCTGGCCGTTGACCCAGGCGGGATCCACATCCTCTCTCAGCGGAAGAATCAGCGTCAGAGGACCCGGAAGCAGTTTTTCCATGATTCGTCTGGCTCTTTCATCCACAAGGGCAATCTGTTCTACCTGTTCAATGCCGGAGCACATCACCGGAATGGGCTTGGTTTCCGGGCGGTGCTTGATATGACGCAGCCGGTCGAGATCCTTCAGATCTCCATAGCGGACACCCACACCGTAGACGGTATCCGTGGGGAAAACGAGAATCGCGTGATTCTGCAGGGCGGATGCCGTTTCATCTGTCTGATTCCATCTGTATACTTTCATTGTTCAACCTCATGATTTTTCGATTCTAGAAAGGAGGATGCTGCCCATGTTTCAGGACACCATCGCTGCCATTGCCACGCCCCTGGCCGAAGGAGCCATTTCCATCATCCGGCTTTCCGGAGAAGATGCCATTCCCATTGCTGAATCCATTTTCAGCAGGCCGCTGGCTGGTAGGCAAAGCCATTCTATCACTCACGGCACCATTGTAGAGGACGGCCAGCCAGTTGACGAAGTGCTGGTCAGCCTCTTCCGGGCACCGAAAACCTATACCAGAGAAGATGTGGTGGAGATCAACGCTCATGGCGGCATCCATGTCACCAGACGCATTCTGTCTCTGCTGCTCTCCCATGGCGCCAGACTGGCCAATCCCGGAGAATTCACCCAGAGAGCCTTTCTGAATGGACGCATTGACCTGGCTCAGGCCGAGGCAGTCAACGACATGATCAAGGCCAGCAGCGACCAGGCCGCCAGCATGGCCATCTATGGCATTCAGGGCAGCGTGCGCAAGCTGCTGGAACCCCTCATTGAAGATCTGACGGATATCATTGCGGCCATCGAGGTCAACATCGACTATCCAGAATACGATGATGTGGAAGAAATGACCGCTCATCAGCTGCTGCCTCAGACCGATGCTCTGCTGGCCAGAATGGATGAGATTCTCAAAGCGTCCCGCAGAGGACAGATTCTCAAATCCGGCATCAACACCGTCATTGCCGGAAAACCCAATGTAGGCAAGAGTTCTCTGCTCAATGCTCTGCTGGAAGAAGACAAGGCCATTGTCACCGAGATCGCCGGCACCACCCGGGATGTGGTGGAAGGCCAGATTCATCTGGGGTCCCTGCAGCTCAACCTCATCGACACCGCCGGCATTCACGATTCTGCTGACCGCATCGAACAGATCGGCATCGAAAAAAGCAGACAGATGATCGACCAGGCCGACCTGGTGCTGCTGGTTCTCGATCACTCCCGTCCTCTGGACGATGAAGACAGAGAGCTTCTGAAAGCCACGGAAAACAGACAGCGCATCGTCATTCTCAACAAGAGCGACCTGCCAGCCGCCTTTACCCTGGACGATGTGCCCACCCTTTCACTGAGCGCAAAAAATCAGGAGATTGCCCCGCTGCAGGATCTGCTGGAAGACATGATGGATGCCGGTGAACTGTCCGCCAGAAGCATTCTGACTTCCGAAAGACAGATCGGTCTGCTGGAAACAGCCAGAAGGCAGCTGAAAAGCGCCAGAGAATCCATGGCGCAGGGCATGGAACCGGATCTGTTTGTCATCGATCTCACCGATGCCAGAACCCATCTCAAGGAAATCCTTGGAGAAGTGCCCAGAGATGATCTGCTGGACACCCTCTTTTCCAAGTTCTGTCTGGGCAAGTAGCCCCCTGCAGCAGGCGTTCCAAAAGGGAGCTTCTGCATAAAATGCTAACCTGTACATAACAGGATGCCGGTTCTGTTTGGATCACCGGCTCATACTGTGGTGTACAGACAACCTGAACCCTGGAGGTATGTATTTGAATTATTTAACCTGTCAGATTCTGGGAACTCTGGTGCCTGTCCTCTATGAAGCGGACGGGGCCAAGTATGTCACCAATCTGACCCACAACGTTCATCTGATCGTCAATGAAGTGACCACCCTGGCCATCTATCTCATGGAGCTGCTCTCGGTGATCATCATTGTCTTTACCACGGTGCGGGCATTCATCAAGCTGCTGCGCCGGAAGCCCTATGCCAGAGTCTATCTGCTCCATGGCCAGTCCATCGGTCTGACCTTCAAGCTGGGCAGTGAAATCCTGCGCACCATCACCGTTCGCAACATGGATGAAATCTGGCAGATCTTTCTGCTCATCGTCATCAAGGCGTGCATGGTGCTCCTGATTGACTGGGAGCTCAAAAGTGCCACCGCCCATGATTCACCCAAGGATGCTGTTTCCGTTCCTTCCAAGCCAAAGCCAAAACAGCAGGTGCTTGGAGCCAACATCTTCTACAAGGGAACCCACTTCTTTGATACCGGCAGCATGATCCGCAATGCCGAAGATGCCCTGAAGGTGGCTTCGGATGACCTGCAGACGGTTACGCAGGCAGCAGATCAGACAGAAGATCAGGCTGACGCAGCAAAGCCGGATCCGCAGACACCCTCCACAGATGAATAACAGTCACAAGATGCCTTCGGGCATCTTTTTTTCATGTCCCACCCGCTTCTGCAGACATGGAAAAAGGAGATGGCCAGGCGCGGTCATCTCCTTTGGGTTGTATTCAGATTTTCGGATTATTTGAACAGGGCACTCAGTACAGGTGTCATTTCACTCAGTACAGGAGCCAGAATCAGAGAAATAACGGACATCAGTTTGATCAGGATATCCATGGCAGGACCAGCTGTATCCTTGAAGGGGTCACCAACGGTGTCGCCGGTAACAGCAGCCTTGTGGGATTCAGAGCCCTTGCCGCCAAACTGGCCGGATTCAATGTACTTCTTGGCATTGTCCCAGGCACCGCCGGCGTTGGCCATGAAGACAGCCAGCATGATGGCGGAAACCAGAGCACCCAGAAGCATGCCGCCAAGACCCTGAGTACCAACCAGAATACCGGTCAGAACAGGGCTGATGATGGCGATCAGACCAGGCATAACCATTTCCTTCAGAGCAGCCTTGGTAGAGATGTCTACGCATTCTGCATAGTCGGGTTTGCTTGTGCCGGCCAGGATGCCAGGATCTCTGGCGAACTGTTCACGAACATGTTCGATCATCTTGTTGGCAGCGCGTCCAACGGAGCGGATGGTCAGAGCGGTGAAGTAGAAGGGCAGCATGGCTCCAAAAAGCAGAGCGACCAGAACACCGGGTTCCAGCAGAGAAATGGTCTCCAGTTCAGCAGCTTCCGCAAAGGCAACGATCATGGCCAGAGCGGTGAAGGCAGCAGAACCGATGCAGAAACCTTTACCGATGGCAGCAGTGGTGTTGCCTACGGAGTCCAGTTTATCGGTGATTTCACGAACTTCAGGTTCCAGTTCAGCCATTTCAGCAATACCGCCGGCGTTGTCGGCGATCGGACCATAAGCGTCAACAGATACGGTAATACCGCAGGTGGAAAGCATGCCCACAGCACCCAGACCGATACCGTACATGCCAAAGAACAGGTAGGCACAGACGATGCCGAGCACCAGAACCAGAACGGTCAGCATGGTGGATTCCATACCGGTGGAGAAACCGGCGATGATGTTGGTTGCATGACCAGTCTGAGATTCAGAAGCGATTTCCTTAACCTTCGGATATTCATCGGAAGTATAGTATTCAGCAATTTTGCCCAGAGCCATGCCGACCAGCAGACCGGTTGTAACAGCCAGGAAGGGGGCATAGGTTCCAAAGAGCCAGGTGGAGCACAGGAAAGCAGTAACGATTTCAATGCCAGTGGCAACATAGGTAGCCACGTTCAGAGCAAAGGCGGGGTTGTCCCATCTCTTCATGCGAACGAAGAACTGAGCCAGAATAGCTGCGATGATACCGGCACCGGCAATGACGAAGGGGAAAGCTGCAGCCTGAGCAGCGTAGCTGACACCATTGATGGTGACAGTCAGACCCAGAGAAATAGCCGAAACGATGGCACCTACATAGGACTCGTTCAGGTCACTACCCATACCGGCGATATCACCAACGTTGTCACCAACGTTATCGGCGATAACAGCAGGGTTTCTGGGGTCATCTTCAGGAATGCCTGCTTCAACCTTGCCGACCAGGTCGGCACCAACGTCAGCAGCCTTGGTATAAATACCACCGCCGACACGGGCGAACAGAGCAATCATAGAACAGCCAAGGGAGTAGCCTGCAACAACAGGAACTGCCTGCATGGCATCCTTGAAAACATAGGTGAAGATCAGATACAGAGCAGAAAGTCCCAGCAGACCAAAGCCGACTACGCAGATTCCCAGAACGGAACCGCCGTTGAAGGCTACGTGCAGGGCAGCAGGCATACCGCCTTCTCTTGCTGCCTGAGCCGTTTTGGCATTGGCTGCGGTGGCAGCCTGCATGCCGATAAATCCGGCAAGACCGGAGAAAAGTGCTCCGAGAATGAAGCAGATCGCACCATTGAGACCTACATCGTCAATTCCCTGCAGACTGGGAATAAAGCCAAGGCCGGTGAGCAGCATTGCCACGATAATGACAAAGATGATGATGATTCTGTACTCTCGTCTGAGGAAAGCCAGAGCACCCTCATGGATGTAGCTGGACAGATCACGCATTCTCTTGTTGCCTGAATTTTCCTTCTTAACGGAGGAATACAGAGAGGCAGCATAGAACAGTGCGAGAACCGCGATGGCGATTACGGCAATCAAAATGGTTTCCATGTTGAAATTGTTCATAAAGTTTCCTTTCTTTATATTTCCGAAATCCATCACATATTATCACAAATTTTCGGTTTGTAATCGGTTTCTCGAACATTTTTTAAACATTTTCACGAATTGTGAAATTTTTAACGATTCTCTCAGTTGCATTTTGAACCATGCATGCTTTATTCATCAGCCATCTTTCTCATACCCCGATCTGCGGGAAACTGATGTATAAAAACGCCACAGCAAGAATTTGTTCCCTGCGGCAGTCAGCAGGCCTTTTCCAGGCCTGTCGGATGAAATCATGCTGTTTTGCGGACTATTTCAGAATCCGGGTTTCGCCATAAACCGGCATCTGTCCCAGTTCATCAGCCAGGCGGTTGAGTGCTTCCATGTCTTTTGCACAGAGATCTACCTGAGCGGCCTCCATGTTTTCCACAATTCCGGAAATCTTCATGGATCCGGAAAATGGAATCCTGATCCCGCATTACCAGAATCCTGAACTCAATGAACGGACGCTGCAAACTGAACAAAGCAGACAACTCGACAGGCTGAACAGGCAGATTCTTCCGGTTTCTTCACAATCTTCTTCCCGAACTGTCTGGGTGATGCAGGATCAGAATTTCCTCCTGTATAATGGGCCCATGTATTACACAAAACACCCGGACCTGTTTGTTCAGGATTATTGCGTTCTGGACCTGGAAACCACAGGTCTCAGTCCAGCCAATTGCGAAATCATCGAAGTGGGGATTCTCAAGATCCGCGGCGGTCAGCTGGTGGAAAAAATGGAAGTGCTCATTCAGCCTTCCGCCCTGCCTCTGCCCGAACGCATCACCCAGATCACTCACATCACCACGGAGATGGTGGAATCTGCACCCGTTCTGGATGAGGTGGCTCCCTGGATCTGGCAGTTTGTCGGCAATGATCCCATTGTGGGCTACAACATCTGTTTTGACCTGAGCTTTCTCACCAGACACTGCCCCAGAAATCAGGATGTCACCTTTATCGATGTGCTGCCGCTGGCCAGAGTCGGTTTTCCCGTCCGCAAAAGCTACTCACTGAGTTCCATGTCTTCCCTGCTGCCCATTCGCAAGAATACCCACCGGGCCCTGGATGACTGCTATGCCACCTACGATCTCTTTGAAATGCTCAAACCCATCATTGCCAGAAAGCAGAGATGGAATGACTGAGATCGAATCGGGCACTAAAAAAACCGCGGTGCGGCCGCGGTACTGATCATTTATGTCTTATCTGCTCTGAACCAGCCGGTTCAGGGCTTTTTCTATTCCACTTCCATCAGGCTGCAGGAGCTGCAGCGGACTGGGATTTCTGGGAAGATCTTCTTCTGCGGACAGGACGTCTGTTCCGGGAAGAAGAATTCTTGCGGTTCTGTGCGGGCTTAGCTGTCTCCTGCTTCATGGCAGGAGCAGTCTGTCCGGGCTGCGTCTGCCTGGACTGAACCTGTTTGGACTGAGCCTGTTTTGGCTGGGTCTGCTTCGGCTGAGTCTGGCTGGATTTGGCCTGTACGGACTGATTCTGTCTGTCCTTCTGCTTCTGTCTGTTTCTGGAAGAAGCATTGCCGGAAGCCTTCTTGGTCTCGTTCTTTCTGGAAACCTTGCGGCCGGAGGCATTTGCAGCCTTTCTGGAATCAGCCTTGCCAGCCGTCTTACCGGCCTGCTTGGAAGCGGCCGCCTTGGCGGACTGGTTCTGTCTGGCGGCGTTCTGGCCTCTGCCCTTCTGGCCTGCCGGAGATTTGCCGGCAGCAGCCTTTCTGGGTTTCTGGCTTCGGGATGTCTTTCCTGCAGAGCGGGCAGCATTGGCGCCTGTCCGGATGCGGATGCGTTTGGGCACAGCCTGAATATTATACTGGCTGAGAATGGCATCCGCTTTCATCAAGTCAAAGGGAAAGCGCAGCAGATCGGGCAGATAGCCGTCTTCCAGATATTCGAACAGATCGATGTCGGTCTTGATCTTGCCCAGAACATAGCACAGTCTGGCCATGTCTCTGGCACTGGATCTGGATCCGGTGGCCGGCTTGACCAGAACGGTATAGGGATTTCTCATGATGCCCCAGCCGCGCCATTTGCGGCCAAGGGTTTCCCTGCCCTTTCTGGTGCTGTTACGGTCAATGTCCCGGTAAAGAGCCTCCAGATCGTAATAATGCTGGGCCAGGGCGACAGAACGGGTTTCTCCCATGCCGCTGACACCGGGAATATTATCGGAGACATCACCGAACAGCGCCTTGATCAGCGGTACGGATTCGGGTGAATAGCCAAATTCCTTCAGCAGCAGCTGGCGGTCCACTTCCACCACCCGGCTGGGCATGGCCTTAATGTCATATTTCTTGCGCAGATCGCGGACCTTTTCCAGATCCGCCATGCCATACCAGATCCGGGTTCTTTCGCTGATGAGCTGGAAGTAGTCCTTGTCCCGGGTGAGAATGCGGACATCCATGTAAGGTTCCATGGCTCTGGCAAAGGAACCGGCAAAATCGTCTGCTTCATAGCGGGGATCCATCACCTGGGTGATGCCCAGCTGGCTGCACAGATCGATGCAGGTCTGAAACTGCTCCTTGAGAGGAGGCGGAGTCTCAGAACGGTTGGATTTGTATTTAGGCCACATTTCCTTACGGAAGGTGTTGCGGCCGGAATCCCAGCAGATCACCAGATGGGTTGGTCTCTGATAGATTTCAATGGTGCTGAGTGTCTTGAAGAATTTTTCCACGGCGTTGATGTATCGGCCCTGGGGATCCTTCGGGAGCAGCTGTTCGAAGAGAACAGCCTGCCTGTCTGCGTCTTTTTCTTTGCGGAGCGCTTTGGGTAAAGTTGAATAGTAGCTTGTAGCCAGCAGTGATGAGCCGTCAATGATCAGAAGGTATTGTTTGCGATTTGACATTCATTTCCCCCTTTCCAAATTACAGGGTATTGTCAGTGGATCATGAATCAATTGGCTCCAAAAAGAGTTCACGCAATACAACACTTTGCCATTGTTTCATGGGGATGTCAAACAACCCGGAAAAGGGAACAGTATCCCTCATAGGTATATACATCAGCTGCTTTCCATCTGTTCTTTCCACAGAAACAGGTCTGCACAGAGATGAACAGGGCCAGCGGTCCACGATGGCAATAGCTCAAACCTTTCCTATAAGGGATGCGACTGCTTTCTAAAGTCCGATATAATAGTCATACCTATTTTCATGCGTATAATCAGGCGTATCAATATATGCAAGACAGTTTAAAGTCACCGGCTTGCTGGCGGCAGTCTTTACCGACGGAGGATATCTATGAAAAAAGTTACCTATCTGGCAGTATTCGAACCATCCGATAATGGAAGTTTCAGCATCTACTTCCCGGATTTTCCAGGTTGCATCAGCTACGGTGCCGATTTTAATAAAGCTTCCCGGATGGCCCAGAAAGCTTTAGCGCTGCATTACTACGAAATGGAAAAAGCTCATGATCTCATTCCTGAACCGTCTCTTTCTCTGGATCCAGAAGATACGGAGGGAAATCTGATTTCTCCCATAACAATTTTTCCGGAATATTATGCGGAAGAACAACGGAACAAGAGAGTGAAAACAAACACCACAATCCCAGCCTGGTTAAAGGCAAAAGCAGAGGAAAACGGTCTGAATTTCAGCCATGTTCTGGAAAACGCCCTTATTCAGATGCTTGCTGAATAAGAAATGCCCTCCGGGACTCACACACCTGAAGGACAGATATCCATCCATGAGAGATCTTCAGAGCGTGGATCTCCACGGATCAGGGAGCACCGGAAGATGAAGACGATATCATCAACGTTCCAGAAACTAAATTTTGGGATTATTGGTATAATTTGCGCTTTTTATAACATCGGTTCATTTAAAATAAAAAGCCCCTAATCCAAGGGGCTTTATTGACATTGGCAGCGCGTACGGGATTTGAACCCGTGAATGCAGCCTTGAGAGGGCTGTGGCTTCAACCGCTTGCCGAACGCGCCATGTGCTCTGAAAGTATAGCACAATCCAAAGCGGGAAGAAAAACATTTTTCCTGAGCAGTTTTGATGCGGCCATCAGAGTGTCACCTGACAGAGAAAACGCCTGTCCACAGGTACGGACAGGCGTTATGAGGCACATATGAATTCAGCCTACTTCTTCCATGCAGCATAGCTGTAAAGGGCTGTAACGATCAGCAGAGCAGCAATCCGGATCCAGGAGGCAGAAGAGGGGTTGGCTCCCATCAACATGATGCCTTCAATGAGATAGATCACAATCAGCGCCAGGCCGGTGTAGCGGGCTCCTTTGGCATCTGCCTGCCCGGAGGACATGATGATGCCCAGATAACCTGCCAGCAGGCCTACAGCGGAAAACAGAAGCTGTACAGCAGTGTTGCCGGCCTGGAAGGCAAACAGCTGGCCGGCCCAGCTGCCATAGGTTACGGCAGCTATGTCCTGGCTGAAGACCGTGGCGATTTCCAGAATCATTTCACAGGCGGAATAGATCACCAGCAGAATGCCGGTGTATTTGAGAATGTATGAATATGTCTTTTTGTTCATGGCTATCACTTCCTTTCTCTATTTTACAGAGAGGGAAATGAGGCCTCAAAAGCTATGACCTGACAGGCTCTGTATAGCGTTCACGAAGCAGATCCAGATCCTTCTGTTCCAGCCCCAGAGCGTCTCTCAGATAGCTGTCCCAGCCGCCATAGTCCTCCAGAACGCTCTGGGCAGCCGAGTCATAGTACTGGGGCCAGGCATAGGAGATGGCCGCATCCAGCGCGCTCAGGTCCTGTTTCAGAGGGGTTCTGATCTTCAGGTCCGGCATGCTGCGGATCACGGATCCCACATAGAGATTGGTCTGCAGATATTCTTCTTCAATGAGCTTTTCATCCACATTCAGGGCATGCAGAAGCAGTGCGGCAGCCATGCCCGTGCGGTCCTTGCCCTGGGTGCAGTGCCAGAGAATGGGTTCATCCGATTCCAGCAGCAGAGCAAAAAACTGTTTCCAGGCCCGGATGCCGGAGGGAGAAATCATCATGTCCCGGTACGCTTCCTTCAACATGGCAAAGGGATCTTCGGCAGCCAGCTTCAGCAGCTGCAGCTGGCCGTGTTCGGAACGGCTCATGGTTTCCTCGTGAAGCACGGGCAGATGAAAAAGGCGCCAGTCCTTTTCCAGTTCATCGGGGGCGGCATCGATCTCCCACTGGGTGCGCAGATCCGCCACCCGCTTCAGGCCCAGATCATTGAGCATGAGCAGGTCTTCCTGACTGGCATGGTGCAGATCGGCAGAGCGAAAGAGCAGGCCCTGTCTGATCACCCGGCCCTCTCTTGTGGGAATACCGGCCAGTTCCCGCAGATTGCGGATGCCTTTTGCAGGAACCGGCAGATCCACCTTCTCCTGAGGCATGGGGGGATTCAGGGTGTTCTGCGGTTTCTGATCTGTTCTAATCTGATCTGGCTGATTCATGATTCATTCATCCTTTCTGCTGTCCAGAGTTTTCTCTCTGATCGTTGTTCCGGTGTTCAGATCCGGTTATGGTTCAAAGTCTATTCTATCTGTTCTGTTTCCTTTTGCCTCTTTTGCGCCAATGAAAAAGGCTGCTTTCGCAGCCTTTGGATCAGTCTTCAATGCCAGCTTCTCTGGCTTTTCTTTTCAGAATTCGTTCCTGGATATAGGCCAGCAGGAAAGCAGCGCTTGCCTGGGTGCCGAGAATGTCGGAGCGCATGCACAGTTCAAAGAAGCGGGAATCGCCCCATTTGTGTGTGCAGTAGTAGTTGTGATAGGACTTTCTCTTCTTGTCATGACGCTTCATGACTCTCTTGGCTTCTTCTCTGGAGCAGTTTCTTTCCTTCATGGTTCTTTCGATTTTGAACTCTTCATCCGCGGAAATGAAAATGGTCACCAGAGCCGGGAATTCCTTCAGCACTTCTTCAGCGCAGTGTCCCAGAACGATGAAGGACTTTCCTGCTCTGGCCTGGTCCTCCAGGAACTGGAACTGCATGGCAGCTACCGCATCTTCGTTGGAGTTGGTATAGCCCTTAATGGTGCGGCTGCGCAGCAGAGAACGGGGAGCTTCATCCAGCGCCTGCAGGGCCTGAATGTCGCCGGTGTTCTTCATGCCGATGGCTTCCAGAATGTTCTTTTCGTATACGGGGATATCGAGAACCGCAGAAAGATAGCCTGCGATCTCCTTGCCGCCGCTGCCGAATTCACGGCCGATAGCAATGATAATCTGATCGTCTTTACCTGGTATCATATTAACCTCACAGTACAACGTATCTCAGCAGAATGATTGCATTGGAAATCACCAGAACCAGCAGAGTAGCACCCACGGCGGTCTTGCAGTATCTGCCCCAGCCGATGGGATATCCATTCTTCATGGCCACAGCGGTTCCCACAACGTTGGCACTGGCGCCAATGGGGGTGGCAGAGCCGCCGATATCCGTACCGATACTCAAAGCCCATGCCAGAGTGTGCAGATCCACACCCTGTGTGGAAGCAAGGGTCTGAATAATAGGGATCATGGTCGCAGAGAATGGAATATTATCAACAAATGCGCTGGCAAATGCCGAGATCCACATAATAATTCCAATTACTAAGACTATATTACCACCGGATACTTTACCGATAAAGTAAGCGATCTGTTCCAGTACACCGGTCTGTTCCAGACCACCAACCACAACAAACAGGCCGATAAAGAATAACAGCGTTTTGTAGTCTATACGTTTGATCAGCGTGCCTGCCTTCTTGTAGTTGCAGATCAGGGTGATCAACGCAATGAAGGTGCCGATGAAGGCCACAGTCAGACCGGTTTCGGCATGGGAAACCAGCAGAACGATGGCAACCAGGAAAATCAGCACAGATGTAATAAAGGCCGTACTGGATTTGATGGCATCCCTGGGTTCTGGCAGAGTTGCCGGATCAATTTCCTGATTGTCGGCAGCCTTGTATTCCTTGCGGTAGCAGAACCAGAAGTAGATCAGGGTCGCAATCAGGCTGACAAAGGCGATGACGCCGGTATTGGCTACAAAGTCGCCAAAAGTCAGACCCAGAGAGGTACCGATAATAATGTTTGGGGGATCTCCGCACATGGTTGCCGAGCCGCCAAGATTGGCACAGAAGATCTCCGCAATAATCATGCCAACGGGATTAAACTTCAGAACCTGAGCCAGTTCCACCGTAACGGCTGCCAGAAACAGGATAACCGTAATGGAATCGATGAACATGGCCAGGACAAAGGACATTACCATGAACACCAGAAAAATTCTGGTGGTTCTGTATTTCACCATTTTGGCAAGACGCAGACACAGCCACTGGAAAAAGCCGGCTTCCGCCATGCCTTCTACCATGACCATCATGCCCGCAATGAAGATAATTGTGGCCCAGTTGATGCCGGAGCTGCTGGATTCCCCTTCCGAGGTGGCAATCCAGAAACCGGGAGTAAATATACTTTCCAGATTCAGGGTTTCCCGAATAGCCTCGGTGGAATGCAGACAGAGCGCAAAGACCAGCACCAGAGTGGCAAGGCCGCAGCACAGGGTAATGTAGTGATGGGGAGCCTTGTCGATGATGATCAGGATAAACATCAGCAGGAAGATGATTACCGCGATCCAGGGAGCAAAACTTTCTAACATGTCTCTTCCTCCGTATTGGAGCGGGCAGTTTGTCACCGCCCGCTCCTGCACTCTCATTTAAGGTGCAGAGAAATCCATTTTCAAAACTTCTGCCCGCCTATTAGCGGTTTGTATGTCCCTTTCTGGTTTTGAAAGCCCATACTGTTATATTTTCGGTTTGTGAAGAAAATTTAATGGATTTTCGCTCATTTGCATTCATTTCTCAAAAAACAGAACCTGACTAACGGTTAGTACAAATTCCCTTTCATTCCATCCTGTACAATAGGAACTGAAAGAAGAGGACAATTCAAATGCCTGTAAACCCATTAAAGAACATTGTAAAAAAACAGAAAAACAATGAAGCAGTCGGCATTTATTCCGCCTGCTCCTCCAACCCCTTCGTCATCGATGCGGTGCTGGAAAAAGCAAGAGACACCGGATCTGTCTGCCTGATCGAATCCACTGCCAACCAGGTCGATCAGAACGGCGGCTATTCCGGCATGACTCCCCAGGACTTCATGAACTTCGTCATGGAGCGTGCCAAGGAACTGGGCACAGATCCTTCCCTGATCTACATGGGCGGCGACCATCTTGGACCTCTGACCGTCCAGAATCTGCCTGAAAAGGAAGCCATGGCCTACGCCAGACAGCTGGTTCATGACTATGTCAAAGCCGGCTTCACCAAGATCCACATCGACACTTCCATGAAAGTGGCTGATGATGATCCCGATACCCGTCTGAGCGATGAAACCATCGCCCGCCGCGGTGCCGAACTGGCTGCCGTCTGCGAAGAAGCCTATCAGGAACTGAAAAAGGAAAATCCTGATGCCATCCGCCCCGTTTACATCGTGGGCAGTGAAGTGCCTATCCCCGGTGGTGCCGTTTCCGCTGATGCCGGCATGCAGGTAACCCGCGTAGAAGACTTCAAGAACACCGTCAACGCCTTTGAAAAAGCCTTTAAGGACAGAGGCCTGGACAACACATGGGATGATGTCATCGCCGTTGTCGTTCAGCCCGGCGTAGAAGAAAAAGACGCAGGCTGCACCGAATACGACCGCGACAAGGCCAAAGAACTCATGGCCAGCATCAAGGACTTTGACAACATCGTCTTTGAAGGTCATTCCACTGACTACCAGACCAAGCACAAACTGAGAGAGCTGGTTGAAGACGGCGTCGGCATCCTGAAAGTCGGCCCCGGCCTGACCTACAGTGCCAGAGAAGCTCTGTTTGCCCTGGCCTACATCGAAGAAATGATGTTCCACGGCAGAGAAGACGAAGCCAGCCACTTCATCGACGTGCTGGAAGAAGCCATGCTGGAAGATCCCAAGAACTGGAAGAAGTACTACCAGGGCAATGAGGATGAACAGTGGTTCAAGCGTAAATTCTCCTTCTCCGACCGTTCCCGCTACTACATGCCCAACCCGAAGGTTCAGGCTGCCATGAAGAAAATGTTCGCCAACCTGGAAAAGGAAGGCATCAACCTGGCTGCTCTGTCCCAGTTCATGCCTATCCAGTACACCAAGGTTCGTGAAGGCGTTCTGGAAAACAAACCGGAAGAACTGGTCAAGGACCGCGTCAAGAACACCATTGACGAATACCTGTTCGCTTCCCATCAGGACGAACTGACCAAATAAATCAGATTTTCCAAAACATGAAAAGCCGTCTGCAGCAGATCCCTGTGGATCTGCTGCAGACGGCTTTTTCTATGGATTGTAAATTGAATGATGACCGGTTGTCTGGGGTTTACCAGGCAGTTGCGATGTCCAGCTGGTTAGGGTTGCCAGCGGCAAAACCGCCGGTATCGCACACAATGCCCATGCCCAGGGATGTGGGCACCAGAGTGCCTCTGGGATAGACGGAGAGGTTGGCAGCGACCATGACATAGTCACCGAGCATTTTGGCTCCATCTGCTCTCACCCAGTATTCACCGGTATAGCCCATACCACGCATGATATTGACTACTCCCTGCATGGGCAGGTTGTAGTAGGTTTCCTTGCCGGTAGGACCGTAGTTGACGCCCTTGGAAGCACTCAGCACACTGCCGTTCCAGGATGTGGAGACACTGCATTCTGTAATGGCATTGGCAGCAGCCACAGCAGCTTCTCTCTGTTCTTCGGCGCGCTTTCTTTCTTCTTCCTCGCGTTTTCTGGCTTCTTCAGCCTTCTTCTCTTCTTCCTCGGCTTTGCGCTTTTCTTCTTCGGCTTTCTTGCGGGCCTCTTCTGCCTTGCGCTCTTCCTCGGCTTTCTGTTCTTCCAGCGCCTTCACTTCTTCATCGTCGCTGGTATAGCTGGCCGGATCCACATACAGAACCTTGCCGTCCACTTCGACTCTGGACAGGCCGTCACGGTTGATTCCGGTCAGAACTCCTTTCGTATACTGTTCTACACTTTCATCCAGAGCGCCTGTGACTTCGTCGCTGGTTCTGGCCAGTGTTTTCTTTTTAAATATAATTTCAATGTTGGTTTTTTCCATCTCAACGGGTGGATTCTCCTCTGCTTCTGCAGTGGCAGCAAAGGCAGGGAAACTGCTGAAGATCATACCGGCAGCAAACAGACACGCAGTCATCATTCCTGTAATTCTGTTTCGTTTCATCTGATTCCTCCTGGCTGAGGGGGCAAAAGAAAAAGGGGAATAGCATCTGTTACAATGCCGCTCCCCCTCAGCTGGTGGAAATGTTAACAAAATCTGAATTTTAGATCAATAATTTCCGGGCAATTCACTGGCTTGTCCGTCACAATTGGGCATGAAAACGTTTGAAGTTGACCTTTTATTGCGTTAGGTAACCGGTTTCACGAATATGAATAAATCTGTTTTGATGAAATCAGGATTTCAGAATGCTTTATTTACGGCCTAAATCACATTTCAATCCCATATTTGGGACGACGGATTCTGTTCATTTCCGGGCCATTTATGGCATCCCTTTCCACCAAAAAACGGACCCCGGAGGATCCGTTTCAGTGCAGTGAATTTTAAGCTTACTGTTTGTCCATGTCAGCTTCTACTGCAGCCATGTCGAGCTGGTAGAATGCGTTGACACCAGGATATTCAGCCACTTTGGCAGTACCGCGTTTGTTCAGTTCGTCTTCGATCTTCATCAGACGGTTGTACTTGGCGATACGGTCAGTTCTGGACAGAGAACCAGTCTTGATCTGGCCAGCGTTCATACCAACAGCGATGTCAGCGATTGTGCTGTCTTCGGTTTCACCGGAACGGTGGGAAACAACTGTGGTGTAGTTGTGTTTCTGAGCCAGTTCGATGGCATCGAACGTTTCGGTCAGAGTACCGATCTGGTTAACCTTGATCAGGATGGAGTTGGCAATACCCTTGGCAATACCTTCAGCCAGGATTTTGGGGTTTGTAACGAACAGGTCGTCACCAACCAGCTGGATGCGTTTGCCCAGAGCGTCGGTCAGCTTCTTCCAGCCGTCCCAGTCTCTTTCGCCCAGACCATCTTCGATGGAGATGATGGGATACTTGGAAACCCAGTCCTGATACATAGCGATCATTTCTTCGGAAGTCTTGTTTCCGCCGCCGGATTTCTTCAGTTCATACAGACCAGTTTCGTGGTTGTGGAATTCGGAAGCAGCAACGTCCATGGCGATCATGATGTCTTTGCCAGGAACATAGCCGGCTTTCTTAGTAGCTTCAACCAGCAGTTTCAGAGGTTCTTCGTTACCGTCTACGCAGCTGGGAGCGAATCCGCCTTCGTCACCAACGTTGGTGTTGTAGCCTTTAGCTTTCAGAACGGATTTCAGGTTGTGGAATACTTCAGCAGCCATGCGAACAGCTTCTTTTTCGCTGTCAGCACCAACAGGCATGATCATGTATTCCTGGAAGTCAACGGTAGAGTCAGCATGAGAACCACCATTGATAACGTTGCACATGGGGACAGGCATAACGTGTGCGTTGCAGCCGCCTACATAGTTATAGAAAGGAATTCCATAGTAGTCAGCAGCAGCCCAGGCAGCGGCCATGGATACAGCCAGGGTAGCGTTAGCGCCCAGGTTGGATTTGAAATCTGTACCATCCAGTTCCAGCATGGTCTTGTCCAGCAGGATCTGATCGGTTACATCCATACCGATGATGGCAGGTGCGATGATTTCGTTGATGTTTCTTACAGCTTTGGTTGTTCCCTTGCCCAGGTAACGGCTCTTGTCACCGTCTCTGAGTTCCAGAGCTTCTCTTTCACCGGTAGAGGCTCCACTTGGAACCATGGCACGGCCGTAAGCACCGGATTCAGTTGTGATTTCACATTCAACGGTTGGGTTGCCACGGGAATCCAGAATCTCGCGTGCATAAACATCCGCAATAATTGGCATTTTATAATTTCCTCCTTTGCCTTCAATACATCAAAATTTTATCACCCAAAACGGGTAGATTCAACCGGGAGCCCGTTCGGGACAGGGCGGGTTCAAAAGGGTAAAAAACGGGAAATACCCGATAGAAAAAGCGCCTTTCGGCGCTTTTCATCAAATTTCTACCGGTTTGTTTCCTGCTCGCCGGCTTCAATTTGTGAAGTTTTGAACTTTTCGAGAATCCGCTTCGTTACTAAAGCGTTTTCATCGCTGAAAACCAGGCGGAATGCATGAATGCCGTCTTCTTCAAACTGCTTCATCTGATCCATTTTATCCAGGGGTTCTTCATCAAAGAGCTCCATCTGGCAGATGGGATTGCCCAGCATTCTGGTTTTCTTTCCATCTTTGCCCAGCAGCTCATATTTCTTCTGGTGGCACCGGCTGCAGTTGATCCGGGTGCCGTCTTCCAGAACAGTGTTGACCGGGCAGTGGTTCATGATCATGAGTCTTGGTTTTTCATAGACGGTCTGCACCACCGGGGCTTCAAAGCCATAGCGGTTTTTGAAGGCTTCCATCATGGCACGGCGGTTTTCCTCACTCATTTCTTCAGAAAGCACGGCTCCTTCATAGCCTGCTTCCAATAGAGCAGCAATGGCATAGGAGTTGGAGACGTTAACGCCCTTGATGATCCGTCCCGGATTGAGGTGGTTGACCAGGGTGGGGATTTTGGCAGCCTGAGCCGGCTGTTCAGTCTGAGCCTCTTTCAGATCTGCCTGTTTTCCCTTTTTGCGGGAGGCGTTCTTTTTCTTATCCGGTGTAAGCAGAGCAATCTTTTCTGTTCCTTGAAAGCCCATGTCGCTGAAGACGGGAAGCTGTTCTTCTTTTGCAGGAGCTACCTGTTCCAGAAGATGAACTTCCACAATATCCTCCGGTGTTTTCTGCACCGGCAGAGTGACCTGGTATTCCTTTCTGGGTTTGACTCTGGCTGCCATACGAACTTCAGCCAGTTCATCAATGGCCTTGCGCTTCAGAGCATTGATGGCGGGAATGGGAACAAAGACAGGCTGATCCAGGTCGCAGGTAACTTCGGTAATCTGCACGAAGGTGTCCCCGGTTTTCTTCAGCTGCTTTTCAAAGGACTGCTGATCGGCGGGACGGCTTTTGGCTTCCTGCAGAGGATCCCCCTGCACATGAATGGTGTGAATGCCGTCTGTCAGAATCAGTTCCAGGGGATCCTGGGGTTTTCTGGCAATGACATGGAATGAGGCAGGGATCTGTCTGTGGGGATGTTCTACTTCTGCGCGTACTTCTTTTTCCAGCACGGAATCGATGGTCTTTCTCACCTGAGAACCAGGCCAGGTGCGCAGATCCGTTTTGACGGAGACGGTTTCTCCGGGATGCCCTTCACTGATGAGCTTTCCCTTGTTGTCATACATGAAATTGACGTGGCATCCTTCTTCGGAATTGCGGTTGATGAAGCGGATGCCGTCATTCTGATGCAGGGGAGCGCTCAGGCGGATGGTGACCCGTCCGGGGACGGTTTTGATGACTTCACCGACGGGAATGCCCTGATGGTTGCCGGCTGCGGGATTCATGAGCTGCAGACCGGTGGCGGAATGCAGATGACCGGTGGTGTAGCCGCGGTTGAAGGCGGATTTCAGCTCATCCAGATCTGTGCGGGTCAGCTTCTTTCCTTCTCTGGCCTTGCGGGCTTTCTGTACGCTTTCATAAACGTAGACCGGAGATTTCATGCGTCCTTCAATTTTCAGGGAATCCACACCGGCTTTTTCCAGTTCGGGGATTTCCTGCAGCACGCTCAGATCTTTGGGGGAAAGCAGGAATTTCCCATCTGTGGGGACCGTTTTACCGTCTTCGAGCAGGGTGTATTCCATGCGGCAGGGCTGGGCACAGGCGCCCTTGTTGCCGGAGCGGCCAAAGCGGATATTGGAGAACTGGCACTGTCCGGAATAGGAAATGCACAGCGCTCCATGCACGAAGACTTCCAGTTCCAGGCCGGCTTTCTTGCAGGCTTCAATTTCGTCCAGCGTACATTCTCTGGCCAGCACCACCCGGGTCACGCCCATCTTTTTGAGAGTTTCCACCTGTTCGGGGGTATTCACGGACAGCTGGGTGGAGGCGTGCAGCTCCAGCTCAGGAAAGCGGTGGTGGAGCAGATGAATCAGACCCAGGTCCTGAATGATCAGGGCATCCACTCCCAGATCCATCAGCTCTTCAGCCATTCTGGCTGCCTGTTCCATCTGGTCTTCTTCCAGCAGGGTGTTCATGGTGATGTAGGTCTTCATGCCATACAGATGAGCCCTACTGATCACTTCTCCGGCTTCCTTTAATGAGAAGTTTTTTGCAAACGCCCTGGCTCCAAACAGAGGCAGGGCAAAATAGACTGCGTCCGCTCCTGCAGCAAGCGCTGCTTCAAAGGCATCCCGGTTGCCGGCGGGAGCCAGAATTTCTGCGTTCATTGTTTCACGTTCCTTCCATGGGTTTCCCTTGTGCGGGAACCTTTCCTGTTCATTATGCCATTGCCCGTGCCTGTTTGAGGCCTGCGGGCAATGGCTGTCAAAAAAAGGACCCCTGACGGGATCCTGTCGATCATGAGGAGACTTCCTGTGTGTCGTCTTCCGGTGCGCCATTCTGCGCTTTCCAGGTGACATACAGCTTCTGGAGGGCTTCAAAGGATTCACTGGAAAGGATGTGCTCGATGCGGCAGGCATCCTGCTCCGCCACATCCCGTCTGACACCCAGGCTTTCCAGCATTTCTGTGAAGAATGTGTGTCTGGAATAGGTTTCTTCCGCAATGCTTCTTCCCTTCTCTGTCAGGCTCAGCTTCTTGCCCGGTCCGACTTCCACCAGCCCGTCTTCATGCAGCAGCTTGACGGCATGAGACACACTGGGCTTGGAATAGCCGAGATAGCTGGCCACGTCCACGGAACGGACGGTTTCCAGCTGCTCTGAAAGCACCAGAATGGATTCAAGATAGTCTTCTACGGACTCGCTGAAGCGGTCCAGCGTGTTTTTAGTCATATTTCAATTTTAAGGACACTGAAAAGATGTGTCAAACTTCCCCGAAATGACACCGGTGGAGTCCGTCTTCGCAGTGTCCCATTCTCTCTGTCTTTTCTGTGCCGGTTCTTAAAGAGAGTTTGTCTGCTACACTGAAAAGTGAACAAGACAAGACAAACGAAGACAGGAGGAGCATATGGCAGAAAACTGCGTCAGCATCCCGCTTTTGACCACGCTGGGATACATTGAAAAAGAAGACTGCTATCTGATGATGCACCGGATCTCCAAGAAGAATGACCTCAACCAGGGCAAGTGGATCGGTGTGGGCGGCAAGGTGGAAAAGGGAGAAAGCCCGCTGGAATGCATGAAAAGAGAGTGTCTGGAAGAAACCGGACTGACCTGGAACGATCCAGCGCTCAAAGGAGTCATCACCTTCAACTTCTACCAGAACCAGCAGCTGCAGGAATCGGAAATCATGTTCCTGTATCATGGCACATCCTTTTCCGGCGAACTGGGCGAATGTTCAGAAGGTGTTCTGGAATGGGTGCCCATCAGCCATATACCACAGCTGAACCTGTGGCAGGGAGATCTGCTCTTTCTGCACCGCCTGCAGAAACAGGAAGAGGGCTTTTTTGAAATGCGCCTGGACTACGACGGAGATCATCTGATCTTTGCCTCCTGCAACGGAGAAATCATTCTCCAGGACCATCCGGAACAGGAAAAATAACATCCTCATCTGAATACACGGAAAAAGCTGAAAGATCTGCCTGAGCAGCCTCTTTCGGCTTTCGTGCGTTTCGTAAATGAATCGAATCAGTCTCTACTGCGCCTGTTCCGGTTCTTTTTCAGCCGGCTTTTCAGGCGCCTGGGCCTGCGGCTTTTTGCCAGTGAGCTGTTCTTCCGTCAGATGAATGTCGGAAAACTCGCTGGCATCAAACAGAGAATCCTCATCCCGCACGGGAGTCTCCTCTTCCACTTCTTCTTCCTGGGGCGTAATCATGCACAGCGTGAACAGCTCAAAGAAGAAGCATCCGGTAAAGATAAACAGCAGCGGCTGGGCAGATCTCTGCACCAGGCTAAGGATGTTTTCCGGAACCATGGTCAGCACGGATGGCCACAGATCTGCGGTCAGCACAAAGCCAAACAGAGCGGCAGAGAATACCAGCCCGAATCCTGCGCCCCATTTAGCAGGGACTCTGCAGTTGAAGACCACAAAAACAGCCAGTTCAGCCGCAAAGGCCACCAGCGGAATCAGGATCAGGATTCCGTTTCCGCCTCGCTCCAGAGTCCGATGGCTCAGCTCCAGCAGAAAGAGTGCTGTGGCAGCCAGAATCGGAAACAGCGCAGAATAAATCTGGGCGGATGCAGATGCCTTCATTTTCATACTTCATTTCCCTCTCTTCTGTACAGAGTCCGAAGACTCTGTTTTTTGTTATTATACACAGCTCTTCCATGGAAAAATGGCCACTTGTGGAGCATTTTCGAACAACCTGTTCTCATACACCGGCACCCGGAACGGAAAAAAGGAGAAGCCGCTGCTTCTCCTGTGTGTTCCATGGTATGGATCAGATTACTTCTTGAGTTCAATGACCTTTTCCCAGGGCAGATCACTGTCACCGAAGTGGCCGTAGTTGGTGGTTCTGGCATAGATGGGACGGCGTAGATCCAGTTCTTCCAGAATGTTGCCGACTTCGAAGTTGAAGTTCTTGTTGACGATGTCTAACAGTTCCTTTTCGCTGAGATCGCTGGTGCCAAAGGTATCGACGCAGATGGAAACGGGATCCTTCTGGCCAATGGCGTAAGCCACTTCCACTTCCGCCTTGTCAGCCAGACCGTTGGCAACCAGGTTCTTGGCTACCCAGCGGGCATAGTAGGCTGCAGAGCGGTCTACCTTGGTGGGGTCCTTACTGGAGAAGCATCCGCCGCCGATGTGGCCCATGCCGCCGTAGGTGTCGCAGACGATCTTACGGCCGGTTGTGCCGGAGTCACCAAAGGATCCGCCAACCACGAAGCTGCCGCTGGGGTTGATGAAGTATTTGGTGTTTTCGTCTAACAGCTTCGGATCGATGCTGGGGGCGATGACTTCATCCATGATGATCTTCTTGATCTCATCCTGGCTGACATCCTTGCCGTGCTGGGTGGAAACGACAATGGTGTCCACGCGAACGGGCTTGTCATCCTTATATTCTACGGAAACCTGGGTCTTGCCATCGGGTTTGAGGATATCAGGCATGGTTCTGCGCACCTTGGCCAGCTGTCTGGACAGCTTGTGAGCCAGGTAGATGGGTTCGGGCATGTACTCTTCATTTTCATTGGTGGCATAGCCGAACATGATGCCCTGATCACCGGCCGCAACATCCACGCCGCGTCCTTCGCGGTTAACGGCATTGTGGATTTCCGGGGACTGTTCATTGACAACGACCGTGACGCGGTAATCCTCGTCATAGCCGATTTTCTTCAGTACGTCTCTGGCGATCTGCTCATAATCAATGTTTGCCTTGGTGTTGGCTTCACCATAGATCAGGATGAAATCATCCTTGATGGTGGCTTCTACAGCCATGTTGGAATAGGGATCCTGTCTGAGGGCTTCATCCAGAATGCTGTCTGCGATGAGGTCGCAGACCTTGTCGGGATGTCCTTCGGTTACGGATTCACTGGTAAAGATATAGTCCTTCATTTATACCTCCTTGAATAAAAAGGGCATGCCGAAGCATGCCCTGTACTTTCTGCCTCGTGATATCGCTGTCAGCCGGACCACCTTGCATGAGGTTGGTGCAGGATCACAGAGCTGACTCTCTCCCCTGACTCTTGATATACGTGATGTTTTTACCTAACACAGTATATAGGAAGTATCTGCGAAAATCCCGTTACAGATCAAATGATTTGACTGTTTACCGTTTTTCAATGGATTAACTATTTTTCAGGTTCCCAGATGGCGTAGAGAGTGACATCTTCCGTCACCATGGAGCCTTCTTCCACCATGCGGTTTCCATCGGGATCCGTGGACCAGCCCTTGAAGACGTAGCCTTCTCTGGTGGGAGGTTCCGGGAAATCGATGCCTTCCTGATACTGATATTTCTGGAATGCCACATCCGAACCGCCGGCAGACTCATATGTCACGGCATAGCCTTTTCCCTGTCCGATGAAAATCATCACGACCACCAGAATGATTCCGCAGACGATGAGGATATTCAGGGTCTTGATGGTGACATTGACACCTTTATAAAGGCCCCCGGTGGAACCGGAGGCCTGGGGTTGTTCTTCTGTGGAAGGACGTTTGTCCATTTTTATTTCTTGGTTAGATACTTCCGCATGTCGATAGCGCAGGCGATCAGGATGATCAGACCTTTAATAACATACAGAAGGTTCTGGTCAACGGACAGGAAGTTCAGACCAGTAAAGATAATCTGCAGAAGCAGTACGCCGATAACGATACCGGAAATTTTACCAGTACCACCGACGAAGGATACACCACCGATAACGCAGGCGGCGATGGCATCACACTCGTAGTTGAAACCGGTGGTGGCGGATACGGATGCGATACGGGCACCATCGATGAAACCGGTGATACCGTACATCATACCAGCCAGAACGAATACCAGGATGATGGTAGCAGATACGTTAACACCAGATACACGTGCAGCTTCTTCGTTGGAACCTACGGCGAACATGTTCTTACCGAAGGTTGTCTTGTTCCAGATGACCCACATCATGATGGTCAGCAGAACAGCGTACAGAACGTACATGGGAATGGAGTTGGTGCCGATCTTGAACAGGGTGCCGGTGATGACTGCACGGTATTCATCAGAGAAGCCGGACAGTGTCTGACCGTTGTTGGTACCGAGTTTCAGGTAGATCAGAATCAGACCATAGGTAATCAGCTGGGTAGCCAGGGTTACGATAAAGGGATGCAGTTTGAACTTGGCAACGGAGAAACCATTGACAAATCCAATGGCAGCTGTGACAGCCAGAACGGCCAGCAGAGCTACGATAACGGGTTTGGGTTCAGCACCCGGGAAAATCTTGTTGGAAGAAGCTGTCAGCAGCAGAGAAGCTGCAACAACAGCGGACAGACCAACCTGACGGCCGGCAGAAATATCGGTACCGGTGAGGACGATACATCCGCCAATACCCAGAGCGATGGGCAGTTTGGCTGCGGTCAGCTGGAGAATATTAATCAGGGATGGGGCTTTGGTATAGGCAGGCACCTTGATGGCGATGTAGATAACAGCCACAACGATCATGATGTACATGGCGTTGTTGACCAGCAGGGAAATGATGGCTCTCTGTTTGTCCTTGGAGTTCATTTCCTTGAAGTTGTCCATCCAGACCTGCATAGCGTTGCGATGTTTCTTCGCAGTAGCATTTGCTTCAGACACTTTGTGATCTCCTTTTCTTCAATCTATCAATAGCCAGCACGCTTATACGTACTTGGCAGCCAGGGTCATAATGGCTTCCTGGTTTGCTGTTTCGTCACCGACTTCACCAGCCAGACGTCCACCGGACATGACAAGAATTCTGTCGCAGACGCCCAGCAGCTCAGGCATTTCAGAGGAAACCATCATGATGGTTTTGCCCTGTTTGGCCAGATCGATAATCAGCTGATAAATTTCATACTTGGCACCTACGTCAATACCGCGGGTGGGTTCATCCAGAAGGAGAATTTCAGGTTCAGTGAGCAGCCAGCGGCCGAGAATAACCTTCTGCTGGTTACCACCGGACAGAGTGTTGATCTTGGTTTTCTGGCTGGGAGTCTTGATCCGCATGGCATCAATGGACCAGTCGGTATCCTTTTTCATCTTTGCATCGGAAAGCAGTCCCATCTGAACATAACTGGACAGGTTTGCGATACAGGTATTGGCACGGATATCCTGGTTGCCGAGAATACCGGTGGCGCGGCGTTCCTCTGTCAGCAGAGCAAAGCCGTTCTTTACAGCCTGTTTAGGATTCTTGTTGTGAATTTCCTTACCGTGCAGGAAGATTTTGCCGTCTTTTCTGGTGGCCTCACCAAAAATGGTTTCCAGAAGTTCGGTACGTCCTGCACCATCCAGACCGGCGACACCGAGAATTTCACCCTTGTGGGCGCTGAAGGATACGTCGGTCAGATTGGAGTACAGACCGCTCAGGTTTTCTACACGCAGAGACTCTTCATCGGAGATCACATTGTCTTTGGGCGGGAAACGGTTTGTCAGTTCTCGTCCAACCATGAGCTTGATGATCTTGTTCATATCCATGTTCTCAACAGGTTCGGTGGCAACCCACTGGCCGTCACGCATGACGGTGATCTCGTCGGAGATCCGCAGGATTTCATCCATCTTGTGAGAAATATAGATAATCGCTACACCTCTGTCACGCAGCATGTTGATGATGCGGAACAGATGTTCTACTTCTTCCTCAGTCAGAGAAGAGGTAGGTTCGTCAAATACAATTACTTTGGAGTTGAAGGATACGGCTTTGGCGATTTCCACCATCTGTCTCTGGGCAACAGGCATGGTAGACATGACCTGCTTGGGGTTCACGTCGATGCCCAGATCATCAAATACCGCCATGGTATCCTTGTACATTTTACCTTCGGAAACAAATCCGCCTTTTACGGGATAACGGCCGAGCCACATATTATCCATTACATTGCGCTTCAGCGCCTGGTTCAGTTCCTGGTGAACCATGGCTACGCCGTTTTCCAGACCTTCCTTAGGGTTTTTAAAGTTAACTTCCTTGCCATCGAGCAGAATCGTTCCGCTGTCTTTGTTATAAACGCCGAACAGGCATTTCATCAGCGTGGATTTGCCCGCACCGTTTTCTCCCATCAGAGCATGTACGGTACCGGCTTTAACATCAAGAGAAACGTTGTCCAGCGCCTTGACACCCGGGAACTGCTTCTCAATATTTTTCATCTGCAGAATGACAGGATTGTTAGCCCTGCTCTTGTGAGCCTGGCTGGCTGTGGGGGAAGAATTTTCCACTATGCGTCCTCCATTCTTTTCTCTATCGGTTCAATTTTTTCAAAAAATAAGCACCCACGATTCAGCGAACCGCGGGTGCAGGCGATTCAGTTAATCTTAAGACAACTGACTCTTATTTTGTGTACTCAGAGTAGGGGATGTTAACACGCCATGTGCCAACTACCTGGTCAGTTTCGATGCCGTCGAATTTGTCTTTTCCGTCGAGCATGTTCTGAACCATTGTGCAGATTGCTTTGGCCATACCTTCAGCATCCTGCTTGATTGTACCTACCATTGTGCCTTCGTCGATTTTTTCCTTGGCAGGATCGGTAGCATCTACACCAAATACAGGGATAACGATTTCAGAATCGGTGGTGTTGTATCCAGCGTTCTGCAGAGCGGAGATTGCACCCAGAGCCATTTCGTCGTTGTTAGCGATAACGAGCTCAACCATGTTGTTGTTGTCTGTGCTGTACTGGGACAGGATAGTCTGCATGTATTCGTTGGCAGCCTGAGAAGACCAAGCACCGTTCTGGTCAACGAGGTATTTGTTTGTGTTAGCAGAATCGTAGAATTCCAGAGCAGGTTTGCCGTTTTCTTCCAGGATCACATCAGCGTTTTCAACACCGAACTGTGTACGAGCGATAGCTTCCTGGTTAGCTTCGTCACCCTTGAACATAACGTAGGAGATTACTCCGTCGCCGTTCAGGTCAACTGTGTCGTAGTTTTCAACCAGATAGTTACCGATCATGTCGCCCTGCATCTTACCAGCCTGTTCGTAGTCGGTACCGATGAAGGCAGCCTTGTCATAGGCAGATACTGCATCTTCAGGTACGGAACGGTTGAAGAAGATGATGGGGATGCCAGCATCCTCAGCCTTCTGTACCAGAGCCTTGGAAGCTTCTTCAGAGTTGGAGTCAACCAGGTTTACTACCAGGCACTTGGAGCCTTTAGCAATAGCTGTGTCGACCTGTTCTGTCTGAGTGGTCTGAGAGTTGTTGGAGTCGTAGTCAACGTAGTTGATGCCGGCTTCTTTCAGATCGTTATCCAGAGCAGAGCGTACTGTGGAGATGTACGCATCACCGTATGTGTAGTAGAATACGGAAACTTCGCCCTCGCCGGAGGTTTCGCCGCCTTTGTCAGCGTCATCGCCGCCGGTGCTGTCACCGCTGCCTCCGCAGGCAGCCATGGACAGTGCCATAGCACCTACCATGAGGGATTTGAAAAATTTTGTGGATTCCATTTCGTTAATGATCCTTTCTAGATATCCTCTGTCTGATCCATGTGGACCGTTTACAATTGGATGATAGCACAACCAAAGCGGCCAAACAACAATTTTTGAAAGGGTTTCCGGTCTTTTTTAGTAAAAGGGCCAATTTACCGGATATTTCTTTACTTTATTTTTAGTTAATCTTTCCACTCACTTTTTAGTGAAAAAGTCAATGCAGTCTTTGTGTTTTTTTCGAAGACTGTCTTTCCCTTTTTTATCTCATTTTTGAACTTCAAATTCTCGCGAATATTTTCACATGTTGAAATGACGATGAAAATTCCGCCTTTTTTCCTGTCATTCTGACAAAAAACCTCCAGAAGATCTCTCCTGGAGGTTCGTGCATTCATCCATTTTTTTCGTCTGCCTGTTCAGTCATCCTCTTCCTCATGATCCTGGTCATCCAGGGGATCCATGAGTTCCCGGATCTCTTCTTCACTCAGATCGGAAGGATCTTCCGCATGAAGATGTTTTTTGAAGAAGAAAAACCGGATCAGGCCATAGGCAAACACGAAGCCGCCTACGCCCAACAGGGCAGGAACATGTTTGAAAATGCCAAAAGCCGCAATGATCAGACCCAGACCGGCCAGCTGCAGCTGGAGGTACAGGGCTTTCTGAGAAGCGTTCATCAGCGGATGGTGGAGCCGGGTTCAGTGCCTTCAGGCAGGAAGACCACTTCGACCTTCTTGCCCTTTTCGGTGCACAGAATCATGCCTTCACTCTTCTCACCGCGCAGTTCGGCAGGCAGCAGGTTGGCTACAACCACTACGTTTCTGCCCACCAGATCTTCGGGTTTGTAAGTGGAAGCAATGCCGGAAACGATCTGGCGGACGTCTCCGTCACCCAGGTCCACTTTTTCCACCAGCAGCTTTTCTGCATTGGGGTGCTTCCAGGCTTCCAGCACGCGGCCGGCTTTCAGAGACAGTTTGGCAAAGTCGTCAATGGAAACGGGTTCCTTGGCTTTCTTCTGCTTTTTCTGTTTCTTCTTTTCTTCCTTTTTGGCTTTCTTGTTTTCCTGTTCGTTTTCTTCCAGGCCGTGTTCCTTCATGAACTTTTTGGCATCAATTCTGGCAAACAGAACGGGAACGTCCTTGGCCACGTGACCGCCGGTTTCCAGACCGCCGAAGTGACGGATGGAATCCAGAGAACGCTGGCTGGTATTCAGCAGATCCAGAATCTTCGTACCGGTTTCGGGCATGAAGTTTTCCAGCAGAACACCGGAAATGCGCAGGGTTTCCAGCAGGTTGTACAGAACCACTTTCAGACGGGGCAGAGTGGCCTCTTCCCTTCCCAGAATCCAGGGAGTGGTTTCGTCTACATATTTATTGGCACGGCGCAGCAGAACGAAGATTTCATCCAGAGCATCGGCTACATGGAGGGTATCCATGGAAGCTTCCACTTTGGCCACGGTCTGTTCAGCCACAGCTTTCAGATCATCATCCACAGGTTCGGAGGGGCCGTCGTTTTCCACCAGTCCGTCAAAATACTTGTTGGACATGGACAGGGTGCGGCTGACCAGGTTGCCCAGAATGTTGGCCAGATCGGAATTGACTCTTTCAATCATCAGATCCCAGGTCATGGTGCCGTCGTTGGCATAGGGCATTTCGTGCAGGCAGAAATAGCGTACGGCATCTACGCCGAAGGCATCCACCAGATCTTCTGCATAGATCACGTTGCCCTTGGATTTGCTCATTTTGCCTTCTCCCACCAGCAGCCAGGGATGACCGAAGACTTTCTTGGGCAGAGGCAGATCCAGAGCCATCAGGAAGATGGGCCAGTAGATGGTGTGGAAGCGCAGAATGTCCTTGCCGATGATGTGGGTGGCAGGCCAGTACTTTTCAAAGGCTTCGGGCTGTTTTTCCAGATAGGGATCATAGCCCAGAGAAGTAATATAGTTTGTCAGGGCATCCAGCCAGACATAGATGACATGACGGTCATCGAAGTCTACGGGAATACTCCACTTGAAGGAAGTTCTGGAGACGCACAGATCCTGCAGGCCGGGACGCAGGAAGTTGTTGAGCATTTCATTGCGGCGGCTTTCAGGCTGAATAAAATCGGGATGGTCTTCAATATACTGAATCAGACGGTCAGCATATTTCTGCATGTTGAAGAAGTAGGCTTCTTCCTTGGCCTTGGTAACGGGTCTGCCGCAGTCGGGGCATTTGCCGTCCACCAGCTGGGATTCGGTCCAGAAGGATTCGCAGGGGGTGCAGTACCAGCCCTCGTATTCTCCCTTGTAAATATCGCCCTGTTCATAGAGCTTGCGGAAGATTTTCTGAACGGTCTTGACGTGCTGTTCATCGGTGGTGCGGATGAAGTAGTCATAGGAAATGTTCATTAAATCAAAGTTGCTGCGGATATCACCGGCAATGCGGTCCACAAATTCCTGTGGAGATACGCCGGCGGCTGCGGCCTTTTCTTCGATCTTCAGACCATGTTCATCGGTTCCGGTCTGGAAAAAGACGTCATATCCCTGGGCGCGCTTGAAGCGGGCAATGGCATCACTGAGGATAATTTCGTAAGTATTTCCAATATGAGGACGGCCGGAGGTATAGGTAATGGCGGTAGTCAGATAATAGGGTGTTTTCTGTTCCATAAATTTCAAGTTTTCCTCTCTTTCGCGGAAATCAGGACTGCCTTCCAGGCAGAAATGCGTTCTGTGCAAAGTTTACCATACTTTGCACGGGACTGAAAAAAGGCCTGAAAATCCATAGATATTCTTTTTCCCTGCACTGCCCGGATCGGGTTTCTGCCCTGGGTATGGCAAAAACCAGACAGCGCGCAGGTCTGTCTGGTTTTTCATTAATAGGAATGGTTCTGGTTTGAGCGGTTGGAAAAGCTGCTCGTTCTGGAGTCGGGAGTCATGCTGCTCAAAGCTCTGGTAAACACTCTTACGGTGCTCAGGCCCTTGGCAGGACAGCCGGTGTAGCCAAGCTTTTCCGGTTTGTCCGGCACGCCGTGGTAGTCGCTTCCGGCCGTAACGAAGAGCTTCTCCTGCTGGGATATGGTCAGCAGGAAAGTCTGGGTCTGCACGGAGAGATGGGGATTGAAGACTTCCAGTCCGTCAATGCCCTCATCCATCAGGCCGTCAAAGGCCTCGTTGCTCATTTCATCAATGCGCCAGCCGGCCAGAACGGCCATGCCGCCCACATCGTGAATGGCTTTGATGACCACAGAAGCATCGGGATACTGGATATCCACATAGCAGGAACCGCCCTTCTTGAAGATATCCCGGCGGAAGGCCTTCTGGGCTTCTTCTTCCGTGGCATATCTCTGCAGATAGCTCTGCACCAGGGGCAGCTGTCTGGTTTTCTGGTTGCGGAAAACCATGTAGGTCAGATCCCGGCCGGTGATGGTCTGGAATCTGGACTTCTGGAAAATGGAATCCACGTCAATGCGCAGGCCGGTCATCTGTTCAAAGGCCCGGACTCTGGCAATGCTGGCTTCTCTTTCTCTTCTCAGAGAATCCCGTTCCAGCTGGTCGAAGACCGGATTGTTCCAGTCGATGTAGTAGCCCAGAATTCTGGCCCGGCAGCCCCGGTATTCCACGTCGAATTCCACACCGGGAATGTGCTGAATATTGTACAGGGGCGCAAAACGCACGGCCTGGGCGTTGGCTCTGGCACAGTTGTGGTCAGTGATGGAAATGACTTCCATGCCCTGATCTCTGGCCTGCCGGAAGATTTCTTCCACATCCAGCAGGGCATCATCGCTGTAGTTGGAGCGGATGTGCAGGTCGATGGGGGAGAAGCCATCTTCCTTTGCCGGTTCGGGTTCCGGTTCAGGCTGGGGACTCGGCTGCGGCTCAGGCTGGGGTTCGGGTTCAGGCTGCTGCACTTCTTCAGCAGAAGCCACCCGGAATTCGGGGGTATAGACTTCCACCAGGCCGAAGAGCCAGTCGGCAATGGACTTCTGGTGGGGAGAAACCAGCACCACCAGGCCATTGATGATCCACCAGATCAGCAGGCCGAATACGGAAAAGAAGTAGCCCAGCAGCATCATGGGCAGGCCGAAGCCCACCACCTGGGACAGAATCAGAGTGACCGCCGAAGCCGGTCTTCTGTTGTTTCGCACGATCTTCAGACCGATGATCTTATCCCCAAAGGTCTGGCCGTGGTTGGCCGCTGTATACAGCGGCAGCATGATGACGCAGGTCAGAAACAGACAGCCGTACATCACATAGAAAAGCAGGTCAAAATAAAGCGGGCTGATCAGCCCCGTCAGGATCAGTATGAATTCAATTCCCCACAGATACACGGGGAGCAGACAGATGTTCAGGTCAATCAGGAATGCGAAGAGATGATTCTCATAGTCTGCAAACGTGCGGCCCAGAGGCACGGCTTTTTTCCATCCGCCCTGCCGGTACAGCTTGTCCTGTTTCAGCTGGCTGGCACGCTTTTTCTGAGACTTGGTAAATTGTTCGTTTGCCATACAGACTCCTCTCATGGTCCCATGATATCACAAGTTCAAATTCGTGTTTTCATGGGGCAGAGCGGATCGGCCTGCCTTTCGAAAACTGAAGAAAACCAGGAAAGAAGCATCCCTCTTTCCTGGCTTTCTGTGATTATTCATGGTCTGTGTTTTTGATATGAGAAACCGGGCTCAGCTGGCTTTTCTGCCCCGGAAAGCGGAAGCAACAATACCACACAGGCTCAGCGCAGCGCCTGTCAGATAAACCAGTTCGAATTCTGCAGAAGCGGTTGCCGGAGTATCGGTTTTCACCGGTGTGCCGGGCTGATCTTCAGAAGCCGGAACACCCAGACGAATCTGGTTGGCCTGACGGTACAGCATCTGGAATGTGGGTGCGCCGCCCTGGGCGAGCAGTTCGTTGACGCGCTTTTTGTCGGCGTTGCTCAGTTCTCTCCAGTCATCAAAGCCGGCCAGAATCTGCTGATAGTTGGATTCATTGGCTTCAGTAAACACCTTGCCGTTGCTGTGGCTGGTGCAGTGGGTGGCAACAAAAGCCTGAGCACTGGTCAGGTCCTTGGCTTCTTCATTGGAAACGGGACTGGATTCTGTTTTGTTCTCTTCTGTCTGGTCCTTTTTATCTTCAGTTTCTCCGGCAGAAGGCAGCTGGGCATTTTCAGCGCCGTCTGCAGCCGGACCATTCTGGATCAGAGGCGCTTTTTCAAATTCATAGCGCCAGCTGTTCTTGATGGGCATGTGGAAATTCTGAGAGATGAAGTCAAAGCTGTAGGTCATGCTGGACAGTTCATCAATGAGCCAGGCCTTGTCAGAATCATCGTAGCTGGCCTGGAAGACATGAACGTCTCCATCATTGCCTGCTGCCGCATACAGACCGCAGCGGCTGGCGGAGTTGCTGCCGCAGCTGGCGCTGTAAGACGCATTGGTATACAGAACGGGGGCATCCATGCCCAGTTCGTTTTTAGCGGTATGATCCAGGGCTTCAGCCAGGCCTTCTTCGGATGGATCCTGTCTGTCAGCAGTCAGGGTAATGGTAACGGTCTGACCGCTCAGAGAACCTTCACCATCCAGAGTGCTGGAAAGCAGCACGTTGCCGGTGCTTTCCACCTGGTTTTCATTTCCTGATTCGGGTTTCTGTTCCTCTTCCTGCTCAGCACCCTGTTCAGGATGGCCTGCCTCTTCCTGATCCGTGGTGGATGCAGGAGTTTCAGCGGGCTGTTCTGCAGGTTTTTCCTGCTTGTCAGCCGTGTTCTGATCAGCGGGCTTTGTTTCCTCAGCCGGCTTTGTTTCTTCAGCCGGTTTGGCGGGCTGTTCTGTTTCTGTTTTGTCAGTATCCTGCTTTCCGGTTTCGGCTGCAGGCTTCTGGGTTTCAGTGGAAGAATCGGCAGCCGGTTTCTGGCTGTTCTTTTCTTCTTCCTGCTTCAGAGTGGAAGCGGCTTTGACCAGGGAGGCATAATCCACGCCTGCCTGTTTCATTTTTTCGTCAATCTCTTTTCTGGTAGTTTCAGGCAGAGTGCCATAGACGGCACTGCCTTCCAGAATCAGTGACATGTTCGTAGCATCTGCTTTATTGAAATAGACAAATGTTTCTGTAACAGTTTTGTCCTTGTTGACGGTCTGGATCCGGGTGCCTGCAAATCTGCTGCAGAAGTCGTCAGCACTCATGGCTGCTCTGGACACTGTTGCAGTCTGCACCTGTTTCTGGCCGGCGGCCAGCACCGGAACCAGAGATGAAGCCGGTACACAGGAGAAAACTGCAGCTGCGACCAGGGAAAGAATCGTTTTCTTCTTCATAGGGTCCCCCTTCGCGCATAGCGCTATCTGTCATTATATCCAATCAAGACGTGATTATATACAATCCACCCCATCTTTGCCAACTCCACCAGATTCAGCAGGACTCAGGGACCTCAACCGCTTTCAGTGCTCTTTCTTTGCGGCAAATTCACGAACGGCTGCTCTGGCTGCCGCATCGGCTGCCACCAGCTCTTCATAGGTGGAGTCTTGCTTCTGTTCGACATGCTCCAGGGCATAGAGAATGGCCTGTTCGATGTCCAGGAAGGAGATTTTTTCCTCCAGAAACAGGGCGACAGCCTGTTCATCCGCCCCATTGAAGACAGCGCCCCGGTTGCCGCCGGCCCTGCCGCATTCATAGGCGGTTTTCAGCATGGGAAAGCGTTCAAAATCCATCTTTTTAAAATGCAGAGTTCTGTCCATGCACATGTCCAGGGGACTCTTTTCTTCCAGAGGCGGTCTGTCGGGCACAGTCAGGGCGTACTGAATGGGCAGATGCATATCCGCTGAACCAAGCTGGGCCAGGATGGCGTGATCCTGATATTCCACCATGGAATGAATGATGGATTCATCATGGAGCACCGTTTCGATCTGGTCATAGGGCACATCAAAGAGATAGTGGGCTTCCATGACTTCAAAGCCCTTATTGACCATGGTGGCGGAATCCATGGTGATTCTGGCTCCCATGCTCCAGTTGGGATGGGCCAGAGCCTGGGCCGGGGTTACATCCTTGAGTTCTTCTCTGGTGCGGTTTCGCAGACTGCCGCCGCTGGCGGTAATGATCAGCCGGCGGATATCCTTATGCCGGTTGTTCTGGAGGCACTGGAAAATGGCGGAATGTTCGGAATCGATGGGATAGAGATGGGTGCCGGTTTCTTTCAGAGCCTTTTTAACCAGCTCCCCGCCGGCCACCAGGGATTCCTTGTTGGCCAGTGCCACACTCTTTCCTTTATATAGAGAGTCCAGAGTGGGCTTCAGGCCGCGAAAGCCCACCACCGCATTGACCAGAATGTCATAGTCGCAGGCCGCAATGGCTTCACTCATGGCTTCGGATCCGGCAAAGACGGCATCCGCCAGTCCTTCCAGTCTGTCCTTCTGGCTTTCATCGGCAATGCCCAGCACCTGCAGGCCGGGATGCTTTCCGGCAGCTTCCACCAGGAAATCAGCCTGATGGCCGGCGCACATGCCCACCAGTTCAAAGCGTTCTGGATGCTGCTCAATGACATCCAGGGTCTGTCTGCCGATGGAACCGGAAGCGCCCAGCAGCAGAATCCGTTTTGGTTTTTCGTTCATATCTGATTCTTCCTTTGTCTGCAGTTCCTGCTGCAGATCTGTCTGTGCCTTTCTGCTTTTCCATAAAAAAACAGGAAGGCATTTCTGCCTTCCTATTATAGACAATCTATGATGAAAAGAATGGGGCTCCCTCCATCCTGTCTGGCTGGCTGTCAAAGCCTGGCTCAAATGGATGGGGAAACAATGATTTTTAATTTCTACTTCTTTTCTGCCAGTTCCTTGAAGGGAATGGGCTTCAGACCCCAGATCTCATCCGCATACTGCTGAATGGTGCGGTCAGAAGAGAAGAAGCCGGACTTGGCGATGTTCACCAGCATGGCTCTTGCCCAGGCTGGACGGTTCTGATACCAGCTGGAAACATCCTTCTGAGCCTGAACATAGGCTTCAAAGTCAGCCAGTACGAAGAATTCATCTCTCTGAATCATCAGATCGTTGTAGATGAGCTGGAATTCGTTGGGATCACTGGACCAGGTGCAGTTGCGCAGGCTGTCCACCACTTCGCGGATGGCAGGATCCTGGCTGTACAGGTTCATGGGCTGATAGGAGTTTTCTCTCTTCAGCTTTTCGATGTCTTCGACTTTCAGGCCGAAGATCTTGGCGTTTTCATAACCAACCTGAGAAACGATTTCCACGTTGGCTCCATCCAGGGTTCCCACAGTCAGGGCACCGTTCATCATGTATTTCATGTTGCCGGTACCGCTGGCTTCCTTACCGGCGGTGGAAATCTGTTCGGAAACGTCAGCCGCATTTACCAGCAGCTCTGCAATGGAAACAGAGTAGTTGGGAATGAAGACAACCTTCATATACTGGCTGATTTCGGGATCGTTGTTGACCTTGCGGGCCACCTTGTTGATCAGCTTGATGATTTCCTTGGCCAGTCTGTAGCTGGGAGCAGCCTTGGCGGAGAAGAAGAAGGTTCTGGGATAGATGCGGAAGTTTGGATCCTTCTTCATGGAGAGATACAGGTGCATAACATGGAAAATGTTCAGCAGCTGTCTCTTATAGGCATGCAGTCTCTTGGACTGGCAGTCGAAGATGGAATCCACATTGACATCGATGTCCAGGGTTTCCTTGACGTAGTCAGCCAGGATCTGCTTGCGCTGGCGCTTCACATCCATGAAGCGTTCCTGCAGAGTGGGGTCATCCACGTACTTCATCAGATCTTCCAGGCGTTCGGGGTGAACGATGAAGTCATCTCCGATGTAGTCCTTGAGCAGGGCAGTGAGCTGGGGGTTGGAATAAACCAGCCATCTGCGGTGGGTAATGCCGTTGGTCTTGTTGTTGAATTTCTCGGGATAGAAGCTGGCAAAAGTAGCCATGACATCGTTGATCAGAATTTCCGTATGGATCTGAGCCACACCGTTGACGGAGTGGGAACCAACGACTGCCAGGTTGGCCATGTGCACCTGGCCATCCTTGATGATGGACATGGCGTACAGGTCGTGGCCGAAGCCTCTTTCTTCCACCTGGTATTTGAAGCGGCGCTGAATCTCTTCAATAATCATGTAGATTCTGGGCAGCAGGTTCTGGATCATGGCAGAAGGCCATTTTTCCAGGGCTTCAGACATTACGGTATGGTTGGTATAAGCCACAGTGTGGGTCACAATATCCCAGGCGTGGTCCCAGTCATAGTCGTAGTCGTCCATGAGCACGCGCATCAGTTCGGGGATGACCAGAACGGGGTGAGTGTCATTGAGCTGAATGGCGACTTTTTCTGCCAGGTTGTCCAGACTGTTATAGGTCTGGAAGTGAGAACGGATGATCTGATCCACACCGGCGCAGACGAAGAAGTACTCCTGTTTCAGGCGCAGTTCCTTGCCCTTGTTGGTGGAGTCATCGGGATAGACGTTGCAGGTCAGAGCCGTTACGTCGTTGAGGTAAGTGGTCAGTTCTCCGGAAGGCACAGAGTGTTCATCAATCTGTGCATCCCACAGACGCAGGGTGTTGGTGGTTGTTGTGTGGTAGCCAATGATGGGCATGTCGTAGCAGACAGCCTTGACGGTGAAGTCGGGCTTGTGCTGGGAATGGAACTTGCCATTCTCATCCATCCAGGCATTCAGGCTTCCGCCGAATTTAACCAGGACGTCATGGTTGGGTTTCCAGGTTTCCCAGACATTTCCCAGGCGCATCCAGCAGTCAGGCATTTCCACCTGCTTGTCATCTACGATTTCCTGTTTGAACAGGCCGTAGTGATAGCGGATGCAGTTGCCGTTGCCGGCCAGATTCAGAGAAGCCAGAGAATCCAGGAAGCAGGCAGCCAGACGCCCCAGGCCGCCGTTGCCCAGACCCGGATCGGCTTCCTGAATTTCCAGATCATGAATGTTGATGTTCAGATCCTTCAGGCCGTCGCGAACGACGTCGTAAACGCCCAGATTCATCAGGTTGTTGGTCATCAGGCGTCCCATGAGAAATTCCATGGAGAAGTAGTACAGCTGCTTGGTCTGCGATTCTTTAACAGCTGTTTTGGTTTCTCTCCACATGGAGCTGACATGATCGCGGATCATGGCTCCCAAAGTCAGATATCGCTCTTCCACAGTTGTGTCTTCGAAATCTCTTCCGTAGGCACGGGAAGCAGCATCTTTGAAGCTCTCTACGAAAACTTCTTTCGAGCTGAAACAATCTTTCATTATTTGTCCCTCCAGTTCCTCTATTATAAAAATCCTCAATCGATTTGCAAGAAATGCCCTGAATACGGGTTATATGGAGGTTCTGGTTCAGCTCTGAAAGGGATTTCGCTAGAAGTTGAGATCCTTCTTCCACACCCGGATCACTGGAAAGTTCCATTTGTAGCCAACGCGGGGCATCGTCACGATGTACGGACGGTCCTCAAACCGGGGTACTGAGCATCTTCCCAGATGTGAGCGCAGCTGATAGATCTGCTTGCTGATGACTTCAGGATAGCAGTAGCTGATGGTGTAGACCTCGAGCAGTTCATCCCTGGTGCAGACTGTATGACAGTTTCTGACCAGGTGGATCAGGATAGTAACTTCGTGCTCCAGCAGACAGGTGATCACGCCTCTTCTGTAAACTTTTCCGTTCACCAGATCAATGAGCAGATCAACGGTGGCCAGCATCTCGCGGGCCTCCAGCTCTTCTTCATCCCAGTCTGGATCTGGTTCAAACTGTACGCATTCTCTGAGCAGTTCCAGAGCAGCCATCTGCTCTTCTTCTGTCATTTCAGGCATCGAGTAATCGTTGCGATCCTGGTTCTTCGTTAAATGAATTCGGATTTTTTTCATGCGACCTCCTGGCGATTTCCGGATTTCCCGGTTCTGATCTTCCGGCTTTCTGGAAGATCTGTCTGAAATATATCAGAGCAATTTGAAATGGCTGTTCTGTTTTTCTGCTGTTTTTATTCCTCGTTTGTTCATCAATCAATTCGTGCAAGATAAAACAAGCGTTCACTCAGTCAAGCAGTTCGCGTCTCTGACTTTATACATGCCTGGCAGGGGGCCCTGCCTAGTCCAAACATGTATGGGCCTCAGTATACTGAAGAACCCCTGCAGGGCCTAGTTTAATGCAACCGCTTTCTGTATTTTCTTCTCCTGAGTTCTTTTCTTCCGGCTTCGTTTTTCTTTTCTGCCGGATTTTTCTCTTCTGGAAAACCGGCTTTTCAGGGCTTTTCCGCGTGGGGGGAAGCACAAAAAAACTCCGGCAGAACCGGAGTCTGTTATTCAGAATCAGTCTGTCCATCGCGGTCGATGGCACGGAATTTAAAGATGGTTTCCCCGTCCTTGGACACCAGAAAATGACCGCGGCCATAGTGCTCCAGATAATCGGGATTGGTCAGGTTGTTCCGGGTTTCCAGCAGTTTATCCCGCTGTTCACGCAGGGCTGCATATTCGTTCTCGGAAGCCTGGATGCTCGCCTGCAGATCGAAGTACGTGCGAAAATCAGAAAAAATGGTATAGGTGCAGAACAAACAGATGAGTATAGCTATGGCGCCAAAAAGAAGATTCTTGATTCTTCTGGTGCTTCTTTTCTTTTTCGTCTTCATCCTCCACCTCCCGGGGTTTCAGTATAACAAGAACCAGGGAGAATTGAGAGGCCTCTTTCAAAAAAGACAGAAAAGACGACTATTTACTTTTCCTGAGTATTTTCCTTGAGAACCAGGGAGAGGATCGCAATGTCAGCCGGATTGATGCCGGAGATGCGGCTGGCCTGTCCCAGGGTGGCAGGCTGGATTTCTGACAGTTTCTGTCTGGCTTCCAGAGACAGGTTGTCCATGCTCTGATAATCCAGACCGGCCGGAATTTTCCGGTTGTCCATTTTGCGCAGATGTTCGGCATCTCTTCTGGCTTTGGCGATGTAGCCTTCATAGCGCTGGCTGATTTCCAGCTGGAAAGCCACTTCCGGTTCAAAGTGCACCCCGATATAGGGTTCCAGTCCCTGCAGGGTTACACCCGGGCGCTTGAGCAGCTCCCAGGCCGTGGTGCCAAACTGCATGGGCTCATAGCCCAGGGACTGCAGATAGTTCTGCACTTCTCCTTTGGGATGAATGCGGATGTTCTGCAGCTGTTCTTTTCCTTCTTCGATGGCTTTCATCTTGTCCAGATACTGCTGGTGGCGCTCTACGCTCACCAGACCCAGCTCATAGCCCTTTTCCAGCAGACGCTGGTCGGCATTGTCATGACGCAGCAGCAGACGGAATTCTGCCCGGCTGGTCAGAAGACGGTAGGGTTCTTTGGTGCCCTTGGTGGTCAGATCGTCGATGAGCACACCGATGTAGGCTTCATCACGGCCGAGAATGAAGGGTTCTTTTCCCTGCACTTTCAAAGCCGCATTGATGCCGGCCATCAGTCCCTGTCCGGCTGCTTCTTCATAGCCGGACGTACCGTTGATCTGGCCGGCAGTAAACAGACCGGAAACGATCTTGTTTTCCAGACTGGGTCTGGTCTGCAGCGGATCGACGGCATCGTACTCGATGGCATAGGCATACTTCACGATTTCAGCCTGTTCCAGTCCGGGCAGGGAATGAACCATTGCCTCCTGGACTTCGATGGGCATGGAGGTGGAAAAGCCCTGGATGTAGATGGTATCCAGCTCCCGGCTTTCCGGCTCCAGAAACAGCTGGTGTCTTTCCTTGTCGGCAAAACGCACCAGTTTGTCTTCGATGGATGGACAGTAGCGGGGTCCAACGCCCTTGACCAGACCCGAATACATGGCGGAATCATGCAGGTGGCTGCGGATGATTTCGTGGGTTTTCGGGGTGGTGTAAATCAGATGGCACAGTTCTTCCTGATCCTTGGCAATGACATCTTCCGGTCTGGTCAGAGAAGAAAAGGCATAAAACTCTTCAGAGCCCGGCTGGGGTTCCGCTTTGGAAAAATCGATGGAATCCTTCCGGATTCTGGGAGGGGTGCCGGTTTTCAGACGGAAAGTCCGGATGCCTGCATCCCGCAGAGACTGGGAAAGAGTGTTGGTGGTTTTCTGGCCGTCCGGTCCGGAAGAAGTGGCGGTGTGGCCGCGCAGCACCGTACTGGTCATGTAGGTGCCGGTGGTCAGAACCACAGTTCTGGCTCTGACGGTGGTCTCATCCGCGCAGCGGATCCCCAGCACCTGGCCATCCTTGATCAGGACTTCATCAGCCATCTGCTCGATGATATCCAGGTTTTCCTGGTCGCGCAGAGCCTGGGCCATGAAACGGCGGTAGGCTTCCTTGTCAGACTGCACCCGCAGAGCGCGCACACCGGGTCCCTTAGCCGTATTCAGCATTTTGAACTGCAGGGCTGTCCGGTCTGCCGCAATGGGCATCATGCCGCCCAGCGCGTCAATTTCCCGGACCACAATGCCCTTGGCCGGTCCGCCCACACTGGGATTGCAGGGCATGAAGCCGGCATTGGAAAGATCCGCCGTAATCAGGGCGGTCTTCATTTTCATTCGGGCAGCAGCCAGCGCGGCTTCAATGCCGGCATGACCTGCCCCTACAACAACAACGTCATACATGATCAGGCCCTCGCTTTTCTTCCGGATTTCAAACGGAAATGGAACAGCTTCTGGGGCACATGGAGGTAAAGTTCCACCACAACAAACACCAGAGAAGCGATGATGCCGTTGACCATGGTCAGCAGCAGACACATCATGCGTCCGGAACCGGTGGATCCAAGGCCCACCCGGAACAGAATCCAGCCGGTCAGAGCCATGAACAGCAGACCGATAACGGTGCAGATGGCAATCTTCATGGTGGAAATAAAGGAGACTTTATAACGCATGGAGAGCTCAATAGCATTGAAGCTCAGCAGATAGCCATAGGAAATTACGGTCGCAACAACAGCACCGGGAAAGCCCCACCACATGGAGAACGGAACCAGCAGAATGCCTTTCATTACAGCAGAAATGGCCATTCTCTTCAGCAGGCTGCGGCGCAGGCCGCACACCATCATGATGCTGGAAACGACTGGCGCAATAGTGCCCAGGAATCCTTCCATAGAAGCCCATTTGATAATCCGGCTGGACAGATCCAGATCTTCCGTCAGAAACAGCACGTAGTTCAGCTGTCTGGAATAGAAGAAGATGCAGAAGGTCAGAAACAGTCCGATGAACAGCACCACATTGATGCATTCCACAATGTTGCGGCGGATCAGCGCATAGTTTTTCTCGGTGAGCGCCGTAGAGATATGCGGGATAATGGCCGCAGTAAAACCGGGAGCCAGAATCATGGGGATGGCTGTCAGCTTGGTGCCCACGTAGTTGACGGTGGACATGACCACATCATAGGTGGACGGATCATGGGCTTTCAGGCCAATGGGCAGCAGAATGGCATTGAAAATGTCATCACTGTAGCCCAGAACCGCCTGCATGAAATAGGGGATGGCCAGCAGAATGAACTCCTTCATCAAAGGAGAAGCAGCAACCATCTTCACTTTCTGCATGCGGCTGAGTTTGTCGATTTCCTTGTTGCGGACTTTGACGTACCGGCGGATCTGGATAATGCCCGCAACGGCAGCCACGGACGTGGAAGCCACACCGGCATACAGAGCCCAGACTCTGGCCAGGCCAAAGCCATAGACCAGCAAGCACGCTACGGACAGCAGAAAGCCGATCCGGAACAGCTGCTCAAAGGTCTGGGAGAAGGCGTATTCTTCCATGTCCTTGCAGCCCTGAATAAAGCCGCGGTAGGACGAGAGCAGCGGTACAAAGAAAACCGCAAAGGCCAGAATACAGAGCACCGCGGTCATGATTCCCCGGCCGTCGGTGCCTTCTGTCATAATGATGGACAGGAAATAGGATAGAGCCATCATCAGGACCATGCCCAGAAAACCGAACAGTCCGCTGATGAGCAGGGAGAGACGGTTGACCGAGCGCACGGTTTTCCAGTTGCCAAGTGCTGCATATTTTGCCACCAGCGTTGCGGTGGCAAAGGGCAGACCGGCAGTAAAAACGCTTAGAATGTAACTGTAGATCCTGTAAGCCGTACCGTAATAGGACATCAGCTCGGAGCTGCCGAGGATGTAGGAAAACGGTACAGAGTAAAAGATGCCAAGAAATTTGGCAATCAGAAAGCCGGAAGAGCTGATCAGGCCTCCCAGCACAAGAGATTTTTTAATATTAGAAGACTTCATTTTTTGCTTAATGTCCCTTCGAATCGTGATTATAGCATACTACCTGAAAGGACCAATCCCCTGCCTGGCTCTCCGCTCAGAGCCTTTGTCCTGTAGAACTGTTTGAGGGATTCACACAAAAATGAAAGGCGTCTTCACAGGAAAGGAAAAACCATGCCAAACTCATTCAACCTCCCCCTGATGGATCCCTGGTTTGTATGCACCAGCCAGGCGGCCAGAGATCTGGAACAGAAGACCATGCAGGAAACCGGTGCCAGTGAGCGCCAGCTCATGAACCAGGCTGCCATGGGCTGTGCCAGAGCCATTGTGGAAGAATACCCTGATGTAAAAAGCCTGCTTTTTGTTCTGGGCAAAGGCAACAATGCCAATGACGGCATTCTCATTGCCGAACTGCTGCATACCTTTTACCCCGGGCTGGACATCCAGGCTGCCAGCCCCTGGCCGGGAGCCAGACGGGTGGACTTCTTTTTCGGGCAGACCCGTTTTGATGAACTTGATCTGCAGCAGGCAGAGGAATGGATCCTGAACCATGAAGAGGATTCTCATGCCCTGATTGTGGATGCCCTCTTTGGCTCCGGTCTCTCCAGAGATCTGCAGGCCCCGGTCACTGACTGGATTGAAGTGATCAACCGGTCTTCTCTTCCAGTGGTCTCCATCGACCTGCCCTCCGGCCTCAACGGCAATACAGGAGCCATCATGAATGCGGCTGTAAAGGCCGATCTCACCCTGGCCCTGGATTGTCTGAAAACGGGCTTTTTCATGCAGGACGGTCCTTCTCTGCTCAGAAAAATCCGTCTTCTTTCCGTGGGAATTCCCCAGTCTCTGCACCTGCAGGAATCCCCTCTGGTGTTCACCATGCATGAACAGACCGCAGCGGGATTTCTGAGAAAGCGAAGCCTGTACGAGAACAAGGGACGCTTTGGCAAGGTCCTTCTGGCAGGCGGTTCCATGCGCATGCAGGGCGCTCTGTCCATGGCTGCCCAGGCCTGCTTTCATGCCGGCTGCGGCACCATGACCCTTTTTACCCCGCAGGATGCCGGAAAGGCCATTGCCTCCAAGACAGATCTGGCCATGATTCTTTCTGCTCCCCAGGATCCGGAAGGCTTTTTTGACGACTCTTCTCTCCAGCTTCTTCAGCAGCAGAAAGACCGCTTTACCATGATTGGCTGCGGCAGCGGCATGGGAACTTCCAGCGGCGCTCTGTGTGTTCTCAAAGAGCTGCTCTCCTGGGAGCTGCCCATGGTGGTGGATGCCGACGGACTCAACCTGCTGGCCAAAAATCCGGAGCTGCTGGAAAACAGAAAAACACCCCTGGTGCTGACTCCCCATCTCATGGAATTTTCCAGACTGTCCGGCATCTCCATCCCCGATCTGGAAAAGGATCCCTTTACTCATGCCCTGGCTTTTACCCGCCGCTATCCTCAGGTGGTGCTGGTGCTCAAATCCGATGTGACGCTCATCGTTCACAACGATCAGATCGGAGTGGTCAGCCGGCCTGATTCCCGTCTGTCCAAGGGAGGCAGCGGAGATGTGCTGTGCGGTCTGTGCACGGGACTCTGTGCCTGGAATCCGGATTCTCTCTTTGAAACCTGCTGCGCAGCCGCCTGGATTCACAATCAGGCTGCCGATCAGCCAGACATCGCTCCGGCTTTCTTTACCCCCATGAATCTGATTGCCGGCTTCAATGCCGTCTTCCAGAGACTGGATGCTCTGCAGGCGTCCTTCCAGAATTGCTGATATTTCCAGAATGAAAAGGAGCAGACTGGGTTCTCAAACCCCGGATCTGCTCCTTTGTTGTTTTCAACGGTTTTGTCGTGGACTTCAGCAGTTATTTCTGCAGGGCCCTTTCCCTGTCCTGCCTGATCAGGGTGCGCATGGCTTCCCTGACGATTTTCATCATGCCTTCCAGGTTGTGGTTCTGAATATTCTCCAGACCGGCTGCTTCTCGTTCCTGATTGGCCAGAGCCGTAAAGAGAGCCCCGCATTTGAGGTGGCGCAGAGCGCCGACGATGAACAGAGCGGCACTTTCCATTTCCGATCCCTTGCATCCCATGGCACAGTACCCTTTCCACTTTTCCTGCAGTTCCAGAGCCACGGCGCTGCTCTGGGGTTCATGCTCTCCATAGAAGGAGTCCTTGGACTGCACTATACCCACATGATGCCGGATGTTCTCTTTGCGGGCAGCTTCCACCAGAGCCAGAAGCACGTCGAAATCAGGAACCGCCGGATATTCTTTCGGCGCATACTCCGCCGTGGTGCCTTCCTGACGGATGGAGCCGCTGGCGATAATGACGTCTCCGCCCAGCACATCCAGATCCATGCCGCCGCAGGTGCCCATGCGGATCAGCACTTTCGCACCGTTGCGGGCCAGTTCTTCCACGCAGATGGCTGTGGAAGGACCGCCGATGCCGTGGGAAATCACAGTGACGGGTTCTCCGTCCAGTTTTCCATTCCAGGAGGTGTATTCCCGGTTGGAGTTCACGAATTCCGGTTCATCCAGCAGCAGTCTGGCGGTTTCCTCTACCCGGCCCGGATCACCGGTGAGGATCACATATTTGGCGGTTTCTTCAGGGGCAAGACCGATATGATACTGTTTTCCGCTTCCCTGGGTATAATCGATCATTTTCTCGTTTCCTTTCTGCCATCTTTCATGGCTGCTTCTCCTTTCATGGTAGCTGATTTGGAACTAAAAATTAAAAAGCCTGCATTTTCGCAGGCTTCGGAAACAGTTAAAACGAAAAATCAAACTGGAGATAATACACCTGATCATCGAACATGGTGGTATTGAATCCATAAGCCCACCAGGTTCCATCATCCTCATCCCAGTCATCATCACAGCGGGCCAGAAGCTCTTCCTTCTGGGCAGGCGTGCAGGGACCAGCTCCCCGGAATTCCAGACAGTCGTTCAGGCTTTCTGATTCTCTGCAGGGCGAAAAACCCAGCTCGGGATCAATACTCTTCATAAAAGCCTGAATCCGTGCAGCATCTTCTTCATTGGTAGAATGGACAGCGCAGAAGATGACCACGTCGTGAATCTGTTTCATCAGGCGGGGAATGTCTCCAGAACGTACTCAGCCAGCTTTTCGATGTTGGCATCGTTGAGCATGTTGAAGATCTTGCCAAAGGACAGGTTCAGGGCAGCAATCACCACTTTGCCCTCTTCGGTGACAATGGTGAAGGTGCCGTTGGTATTGCGGTAGAACAGGTCATAGACCATGTTGATGCGGTTGCCGTCTTCTTCCTTGCTCTTAAGATCACAGCGGACTTCTTCCTTGTTGCGGTACATGGTGCGGACCGCATTGGCACTGCTCGCAGTGATGTCGTTCTTGGAGTCCTTTTTCAGGATGGATCGTTTGGTTTTCTGGGCCATAATTTTTCCTTTCCGGCAGATTTCTCTGCCCTTTCCTACTCTCTCTTTTTCTTTCAGGTTCCGGTCTATTTCCGGCAGGAATCCAGGGTCAGCTGAATTCCCAGAATATTGAAGGCGTTCTTGTCTACATCCGATACCGGAGAGGTGACATGTGCCTGCAGACCGCGCAGGTTCTTCAGCTGCTCCAGGGCTTTGGCAGTCACTTCATCGGTTCTGGCGGACAGAGCTGTGGCGATGAGCACTTCATCCGTATGCAGTCTGGGGTTCTGGCTTCCCAGATACTCCGTTTTCAGCTGCTGAATGGGACCAAAGGCTTCCGGTGAAATCAGATGACGGGACTTGTCAATGTCTGCCAGATACTTGATGGCATTCATGACCAGACCGGCACAGGGACCCATGAAGTCAGAGGTGGAGGAAGTAATGATTTCTCCGTTTTCCATCTGAATGGCTCCGGCAGGCGCTCCGGTCTTGGCTGCCCTCTCTCTTGCGGCAGGCACCACTGCCCGGTGGTTTTCATCGATGCCGGCCTGCTTCATGATCATTTCCTGGGTGTGGAGTTCTTCCGGTCCGCACTGTTCCTGATCATAACGTTCGTGGGTGGCAAAATAGCGGCGGATAATTTCCTGTCTGGCTGCTTCACAGCATCCCTCGTCATCCGCAATACAGAAGCCGGCCATGTTGACACCCATGTCTGTAGGAGATTTATAGGGAGATTCTCCGTAGATTTCCTCAAAAATATTGCGGAGCACAGGGAAAATCTCAATATCACGATTGTAGTTTACCGCAACTTCACCATAAGCATCCAGATGGTACGGATCGATCATGTTCTTGTCATCCAGGTCTGCCGTTGCGGCTTCATAAGCCAGGTTGACGGGATGCTTCAGAGGAATGGACCAGATAGGGAAGGTTTCGAACTTGGCATAACCGGCCTTTACGCCTCTTTTGTGCTCATGATAGAGCTGGCTGAGGCAGGTGGCCATCTTTCCACTGCCAGGTCCGGGTGCGGTCACAACCACCAGAGGTCTGGTGGTCTCGATGAAGTCGTTCTTGCCGAAGCCTTCATCGGAAATAATCTTGCGGGTATCTGTGGGATAGCCCTCAATGTAGTAATGGTAGCAGGTATTGATCTGTCTTTTCTTCAGTCTGCGTTTCAGCTTGGCCACTGCCTTCTGTCCATTGTAGTGGGTGATGACAACGGTGCTGACGTACAGACCGATATTTTCAAATTCATCAATCAGACGGAGTACATCTTCATCATAGGTGATGCCCAGATCCGCTCTGACCTTGTTTTCAGCGATATCCTTGGCGGAAACCGCGATGACAATTTCTGCCTGGTCCTTCAGCTGCAGAAGCATCTGCAGTTTGGAGTCGGGCTGGAAGCCGGGGAGAACACGGCTGGCGTGGTAATCATCAAACAGCTTGCCGCCGAATTCGAGGTAGAGCTTGTCTCCAAACTTGGAAATGCGCTCTTTAATATGTTCAGACTGCATGCGCAGGTATTTCTGGTTATCAAAACTGGTTTTCATGCTGACCTCTACTCTTTCAAAATGGGAAGCTCGTTTTGTTCCATCCGTCTTCCCTGTCTCTCATACTATCATTTCATATTCCGCTCTGACCCACTTTTTCCCCGTGAATCGACAGACAGCCGTTTCATAAAGGGGATTAAGACTACACCTTACCGGGTTCTGATTCCATTTCTGTCTGATCCGCCAGTTTTCTTCTGATCAGGCGGTGAATCACGGTTCCAGAGCGGCCGTGTTTTCAGATGGAAACGGGGGATAAAAGAAAAACTCCTCACCATTTCTGGTAAGGAGCATTCTATCCGGCTTTGTCCTATTTTTGCCTTGCGGCTATCGTCGGCGCTCGAGAGCTTAACTTCTTGGTTCGAAATGTAACAAGGTGTGGCCTCTCTGCCATAA